>OMGI01000011.1_pt1 | contig 143656 bp, 140 predicted proteins | sample 1645801 | NCBI WGS metagenome assembly OMGI01 (sample SAMN05578584, study PRJEB25193) | human gut metagenome | biome: Human Microbiome; feature: human-associated habitat; material: feces | host: Homo sapiens | place: USA:Birmingham
CGACCACCGAGATCTACACTCTTTCCCTACACGACGCTCTTCCGATCTACGAAGTTTTCGCCATTATGGGAAGCGGAGTTGGCTGGACTTTGCGACGACGAGGGGGCGTACCGGTTTCGACGGGGACACGGAAGTGGAAATAGCGGGCGGTGGCGCCTGGCCACCTTAAAACAGGCATTCTTTATAAATTAAAGAACAACGATAACTACGCTTACGCTGCCTGATTAACGGCGGCCGTCTGACCCGGAAGGACCACGAGCCGGGATCAGGCGTCGTTTAGTGGTGCACGTGCGCCGGCAAAGCTTTGAGCCGGCCATGAATCATGAAGCTTACCTGACCTCCAGGCGTGTCGGCTTGCCTGGAGCGAGGGGAACAGGGCGGTCACGCCGCCCGAAATAACCGTCTGCGCCCGGAGAAGTTTCCATGGAAGGGTTTTCGGACGGGAGTTCGACTCTCCCCGCCTCCACCAAAAGAAAATGCGACTTGTATCGACAAGTCGCATTTTCTTTTGGGTTTCGCTCCCGCTGGTCGCTCCACCCTTCGGTGATTGAAATGCTCGGGCGAAGTGAATTCGCCCTGCGCCAAGGTTTTGCCTGTGGTAAAACGCTTGTACGGCGCAAAGGCGCTGCCGGCCAGAAGGCCGGTTAGATGCTTCTCAAGAAAAATTGCAAATTTGAATGCAAGAGAGTTCGACCGACCTGAGAGGATTTGGATTGTTACCCCTTGCCATGAAAGAGAGACATCTGCTAAAAGCAGATGTCTCTCTTTCGTTCCGCCGCCCTTCCGCCAAGGGGTTTTCCTGCGGCGAAAACGCTTGCAGGACGCAAAAAAGAAAAGCCTTGAAACCTGACGGTTTCAAGGCTTTCTGTGGCGGAGAAGGAGGGATTCGAACCCTCGAGACCCTTTAGGGGCCTACATGATTTCCAATCATGCGCCCTCGACCAACTAGGCGACTTCTCCATAGCTGTGTCCAGCGCTTTTCCGCTATGCACTTGTTGTCTTGAACAGACAGCGATATTATTATAACAGAGACTTTAAAAAAGTCAAGCCCTTTTCTGCATTTCCCTTGAGAAATGCAAAATGCAATACTTATCGCAAGATTTTTCAATTAAAAAATAGCCAGACTTTCACGCCATGATTTGTGCAAGTTGTTCATTGAACGCTCTGGCTGCCGTTGTCCGTCCCAAAATCTCCCGTGGGTAGTTGTTCATCCAGTCTGCCGCTGCGATGATCTCCTCGTCCGGCACCTCGTCGAAGTTCGTGCCCTTCGGGAACAGCCGCCGGAACATCTTGTTCAGATTCTCGTTGCTGCCGCGCTCATAGCTGCTGTACGGGTGGCAGTAGTACATCTTCGTCCGCTGCCCGCCGAAGATGGAAGTCTCCATGCCCTCACAGTCAGAGAACTCGCTGCCATTGTCCACGGTGATGCTGCGGAAGATTTTGCTGAACAGCGCGCCATACTTCCGCTCCAGTCCGTTCAGCGCCGCCACCACGTTCTCCATGGTCGCGCCGTACATGGGCAGCGTGATTTCGTTGCGGCTCAGTCTCTCCGTCAGTGTCAGCACGCACTTCTTCGTCTTTTGCTTGCCCTTCACAGTGTCCATCTCCCAGTGAAACGGCTCTTCCCGATGGTTTATTTCCTCCGGCCTGCGTTCGATGCTCTCGCCCTGCGGTGGACGCGATGCCGAGCGCACACGATTGTATCCGCGCTTGGTCTCTCCATGCAGCGGCAGGTCTTTGTTGGTGATGTTCAGAAATACGCCGTTCGTGATGTAGTTGTAGATGGTCTTCTCGCACACGCGCACGGAAAACTGTTTTCCCTCCAGTTCAATGTCCATCAGGACAGCAGCGGGGCTGCGCCCCTCGTCAGCGATCTTGCGCTCAATGTAGTCCGCCAGCGCATAGTCATTCCCCAGCTTGATCGGTCTGCCCTTGGCGGTCTTTCCGTATTCATACTGTTGTTGCGCGATGTCGGCGGAGTAGCGCTTGTCCGTGGTGTAGTCGCCGTTCAGGTGGTCGTACATCACGCCCGGACGCTTCAGCTCCCGGTACACGGTGGTGTAGTTGACGCGCAGCGCGTCTGCGATCTCCTGAATCCCGGCTCCGCCGTTGTACATCTGCTCGATCTTCAGTCTGTCAGTGTAGGTCAGGTGGTGGAACCGCTTGAACTTTCTCTCCATGCCGTGTTTCTCCTTTGCGCTTTCTTGCGCTTATTCTAAAGCTGATTACGGCAGGTGTCAATATATGCAAAATCCCTCCGCCCGCAGGTGGAGGGATTATTCTTTTCCCAGCAGCCAGTCCGTGCTCACGCGCAGCACCTCGGCCAGTATCGGCAGCTCAAAGTCCGGCACCACGCGCTTGCCGGTTTCAATTCTGCTCACGGCCATCTGTCCCAGCTGAAGACCGGCCAGCTGCAGCTTCGCCGCCAGCTCTTCCTGTGACCAGCCCATACGCATTCGCGCCTCGCGCACCCGCTCGCCGCATAGATTAAAGCGATCTCCCAGTGTATACAGCCGCACAGCTCCGCCTCCTCATAATCATCTTTTGCATATTCTTGCTTGAACTTACCATGTCTTCGTGTTAATCTTATAAAAAAGATGATTAGACGGAAAATATTTTTTGGAGGTATACCTATGAAATGGCTCGTATATGGCTGCGGTCTTCTGATTTCCAGCGCCGCGCTTGTTGCTCTCTCCATGTCCGGTGTGTTTCCTGCCCTCGGCGGTATCGGCTCCGGGCTGTTGACAGTCTGCGTCTACTTTCTCGGTGTATATCTCGCGCCGCGCCTCATCATTCATCGCCTTCAGCAGCGTGTTTCGAAAGAGAAGCCCGAAGATATTGTTACCATTGAGCCAAATCGTGAGCCCGTCCGCCGCGATGTCGTCGGCTATCAGCTGGCTATATTTATCCTTGTTTGTGCAACGGTTCTCCTTGCTCTCCGATGCGGCAGTGCGTCCGCCGAAGTCGATGGCTTACAGGCTCAGTTGGAAGAGCAATATCGTGACCGTTATGAAGAAGGCTATGCAGATGCCGAAAGTACCGCTTATGAAAGCGGCTATGATGCCGGGTGTAAAGATGGCTACAGCACCGGCTATGCCGACGGAGATGCTGCTGGCCGCAGTGCAATCCTGTCTGCTTATTACGATGAGCTGCGCTTCTTCCGCAATGGCGCCTGTATCGTCACGGAAGAAGGCTATCGTTATCACCACTATGGCTGCCATCACATTGCAGGGCGCGAGTATTGGATATACAACACCGAGTTGGCAGAATATAAAGGCTATTCTCCCTGCATTGATTGTTGGGAAGATGGGCTTTTGACAATTATACTGAGCTGATAACGAAGGAGAACACCGCCGGGTCTCCCCGGCGGTGTTCTTGTCTTATCCCTTCGGCAGTACCAGCCCGCCGGTGTAGCTTGTGCCATCCGGCAGCACGATGCCGCTCTCTGTCTCAGCATTCAGCGCATCGTAGACTTTCTGCCCCACGCTGGTGCTGTACGGGTTTTTCGCAGGCTTCCAGCTCTTGTTTGCCAGCTGCCACAGTGCAGCCTGCTGCGTCACCGTCAGGCTCTGCCCGCCGCCTGCTCCCGGCAGTACGATACCGTTACCGCCGCCGCCCATAGAATCAATGGCCGCTTCCACCTCTTCCTGCTTGAACGTGCCGTTGCCGTCAAAGTCGAACTTCGGCAGCAGCTCCCGGAATGCGACATACGCTTCCGGTGTCACGCCGTAGCTGTATCCCGTCTGCAGCTTGCTGTACTCGCTCTCCTGCATCATCTCGCCCAGCACGTTCATCTGCTCTTCGGTGCTCAAGCCCGCATCCACCACTGCGCGGTAACGCTGCAGGCCGCTCACGCTGTCCTTGCCGTCCTCCGGCTCCAGTGCGTTCAGGCTGTTTGCCAGCTCATAGGCTGCGTCATCACTCAGTCCCGCCGAAACGAAGCTGTCGTACCGTGCTGCCTCCGCCGGAATCTGACTGTAATACTTGAAGCAGTCCCGCACGGTTTCCGCCTGCTCTGCGGCCAGATTCTGACTGTTCACCCAGCGGGAGAACTCCACCGCCTTCTCTGATGCGCCGCTGTACTTCTCGTTGACGGTGGTGTACTCGTTCTGCACCTTCAGGAACGTATCAAAGTCCAGTCCCGCCTGCTCGAATGCCATAATGTCATCGTCTCGGCTCGTGGTGTAGCTGCCGTCTTCCTGCTTCTCGCCGAATAGGCATCTGTACATCTCCCGCTTCTCGTCGTCCGTCAGCGGGCTTTCCGCCAGTGCGGTGCGCTTTGCGTTGGATGCTTCTGCTCCTTTCAGGCTTCCCGCGTTTTTAACATCCAGCAGCACCTGCGTCACCGCGCCCATGTCTGCGTCGCTGTCGGCCAGTGCGTCCATCAGCTCCCGTTCCTTGTCGGTTGCCATCAGCCCATAATAGACCACGCTCTTTCCGTCGCCGGAGATGTCTGCGGCCTGCAGCACTCTTCGTTCCGCTTCGGCCTTGCTTTCCGTCTCCGTTTTCTTCGTTCCGCGCAGTTCCTTCAGCAGGTTGTACGCATCTTCTTCCGGCACGCCAGCCTCCGTCATTCCCTGATAGGCGGCAGTCTCCTTTGCGCCAAAGCTCTTGAATCCGCTCTCTACCCAGTCTCTTCCGGTCTTCAGTGAGGTTTTCCCGAACAGCATGGCTTGCCCCGCGTTCAGTGCAGCCTGCCACGGGTCATCGTTGTATACCGGGTACTGCAGCAGATCATTGCCTTCGGCATCCACCGAATAGCTTCCCCCTTTGATCGTTGCGCTCAGTCCTTGGTAAATCTTCTTCAGCTGTCCGCCGCCGAATGGAAGCGCCAGATAGGTCAGCGGGTTCATCAGTTCTTTGCCCGCCGTGGCCAGCTTCTTCTTGGTGCTCCATGTGTCGCTCGTCACAGTCTTCAGCAGGTTGTCCCAATCCGGCAGAGCGCTGCTGATCGGGACGCGCCCGCCGCCCAGCACGCCGCCGATGAACGGCAATTCCTCCGCCACATCGCCCAGCGTTTCGGTCACGGTGTCGTAGGCGTTTTTCTTCTCCGTCTCAAAAGACGGCATATCGCCTGTCACAGCACCTACGCCCAGCTCCACAAGGTTCGGCAGCTCATATCCGGTGATGTCGCCCACGGTGTCGTTCAGGATGCCCAGCGGGTCAAGCGCCGGTCTGCGTCCGATGAAATATTCGTAGACTTCATCGTACAGCCATGCGCCGAGGAAGAACTTGAACAGCGCCATTGCCAGCGCCGCCAGTCCCTTCTCCTTGTATGCGCGCGGCATATCCTTGAAGAGATAGCTCAGCTGGTTGTTGACCTCCAGCTGGAACTGCGTGAAGACCTTCGTCATCGGATTGCTCCGATTGAACAGTGTCGGCGTGGAGCCTTTGCTGCGGTCAGCCATCACGCCCGCCGTCCAGTTGTCCGCCTCCGTCATGGCGGCAGTCTCGCTCATCCCGCGCTTCAGGTTCTGGTTGTACCGCGCACGCACCAGACTTCCGGCGGTAAACTGGTCGATATACTCCATCGGCGAAGACATGGTGGCCGATGCTTTCTGTGCCCATGTCCGCACCAGCGGGTCGCTGCCCTTACGGTTGGTCAGGAAGGCAGACGCATCCACAATGCCGTCGTTTTCTTTGAAGCTCTGCAGCGTCTGCCACATGCCGCGCAGCAGTTCCCCACGGTCAAGCATCGCGCCTCCCTGCGTCAGCGGGATGAAGTTGGTCAGCCACGATGCCGGGTTAATGGCCACCATGTTGGCAGCCACGCGGCTCTCCAGTCCCTTCACAAGGTTGTACATGTTTCTGCCCAGTGCCTGCTCCATGTTGCGGTCTGCGCGGCTCTTCTTGTTGGCCAGCAGGTTGGTGTACTCCTCCAGCTCCACCACGAAGTTCGACAGCGCAAACCGCCCGTCTTCGTAGATGCTGTCGATCTTGCTGCGTTTCTCTTCCTCTGTCAGCCGCGTGTCGGCGTACACCGTGTCCACCTGCTTGCGGATGCCCTCGTCGCCGGTGCGGTAGCGCGCCTGCGTCGCCAGTGCCCGCAGCTTCTGGATGTTGTCGGTCTGATAGATAACGTCCGCCACGCCCTCGATGTATCGGTCGAAGCCCTCCACCGCGTCATAGGCCGTGTCGAAGCCGAGGCGCTGCTGTGCATTGCCGAACCACTGGATGCCCGGTCGGAAGGTGTGCGTCAGTCCGTTGATGGTGGTGGGCAGTGCCGTCACCTGTGTGTCAATGCCCAATGCCCTGCCGAACAGTCCCATGATGCCGTCGCCGTCACCCGGCTGGAAATGTGGGAAGTAGCCGCTGCGGTAGTTCACTGGCTCGTACCCGTTGCGTACTCTGGCCTCGTTCATCTGCTGGAACAGCTCGTCGTAGATGCTTCGGAACTCCTCCACCGCGTGCTCGATCTTTGCCTTGTCCAGCTGCGGGTTCTGCTTCCACATCTCCTGCACAATACCGCGCCAGTCGCTCAGCGTCTTGCCGTCCCGCTCCGCCATGCGCCCTCTGCTGTTCTCCAGCATCCGGATGTTGCCCATCGCTTCGCCCAGCAGCTGCACGGCGTGCGCTTCAGAGATTTTCCCCACCTTCTGCATGGCCTTCGTTTCTTTGGTGCTCAGGTTCAGCGCCTGTACCCGCTCGCGCATTTTGTTCTTCAGTCGCGTGGACTTTGCCTGCGCCTCGTGCACCGGTGTGAAATACTCTGCAATGATCTCCTGCGCCAGCTTCTTGTCCTTCACGATGTCAAGGATATTGCGCTCCATCGTTTCGCGGGAATAGAGAATACCAGCTTTCTTGTCCTTCCAGTCGTTTGCTGTCTCTAAGAACTTGTCCGCCTCTTCCCGCAGCTTCGCCCGCTGGCTCTGCTTGTACTCCGTCAGCAGCTTCACCAGCCGTTCATACTCCGTCGTAGCCTCGTATACAGCGGTGATGCCCTTCACATTGTCCGTCTTCGGGTCAAGGTGCTCCAGCTCGATCTCGCCCTTCAGCAGCCGTCCCAGCTGCACATTGTCGTGGTCGGTCAGCAGGTTCTTCGCTTTTGCTTTCTCCGATTCCCACCGCGCCTTCTTCAGCTGCTTGTAGGCTTCTGTGACCTGTTCTGTTGTCATCGGTGTCTCCGCCGTCGCGTTTGCCTTTGCCGCACGCTCGTCAGCATAGCGTTTCACAGTGCGCAGGTCTCCAATGGTGTCTCCGATGGCAGCATCAAAGTCATTCTTCGCCCAGCGCTTGAACTCCTCCGCATCCCGTCCATAGTATTCGCTCAGGGATTTCTCCGTTTTTTCGATGCTCTGCGCCACTTCAAACATGCGCACCAGCTGGTCAGCCGGATGCGTCAGATCATCCGGGAACAGCTCCGGTGCCATGTCCTGCAGCTCCTGATACGCCACATCCACCGGCAGCCCGCCCTCGTTGACGATGCGCAGCCGCCCGAAGGCGCTCTTTCTGAAGTCATTGAAGTCCGCAATGTCGTGCTTGTCTTCCTCCGATATGGTCACAGCCTGCGTGCGAAGGTGATCTTTGATGTCCTTATACTGCTGGTAGAACTCCTCATCCACCACAATGCCCTCGCTGTATGCCTGCTCAAACAGCTCCGCCGCCGTCTCTTCCGAAACGCGCCCGGTGGTCAGGTACTCCTCGCTGATCTGCTGCGCGATCTTCTGCAGGTATTCCCTCTGTGCAAAGCGCGGCACGCTCAGCGCGCGGCTTACGCGCCCAACAAGGGCGTTTTCAGCCCGCTTCAGGTAGTCCTGTGCCTTCTTCGGCAGCGATGTACGGATGCTGTTCTTCTTCTCTTCGTCCTCCGCCGTCGGCAGCGTCGCCTCCGCCGTTTCCTCCTCTGTGACGGAATATTGCAGCGTCCGTTCATCAGTTGGCATGGTGAAACGCTCCACCACCGCATCGCGGTTTTCATAGCTCAGCGGCAGCAGGTTATGCACCCGCACCTCCGCGTCAGACCATGTGCCACCGAAGTCCTGCCCGGTCAGCGTCAGCTCTCCGATCTCGCTCTTGGAATACTTGTTGGAGGAATCGAACAGCAGCACCGGGATTTGTTCCACGCCTGCATTCCGCATGGCCACCGCGCGGTGCCGCCCCTCATGTCCCTGTACCTCTCCGGTTTCGTGGTCGATGTTCAGCTGGATAGGCTGCCACCTTGTGGCTTCGCCCAGTTTCTCCGCGTCCAGTTCCTTGCTGTGCTGCTCCACGATCTGCCGTCCGCCCTCGCTGGTAGTCAGGTTCAGGAAGTCATCCGGTGTCATGTAGGCAATGTACGCCTTCGCATACTTCGGGCTGCTCTTTGCTGCATAGTCTCTCAGATAGGTGTCAATGGTGCTTTCCTTCAGTTTGACCGCTCCGTCATACTCTCCGCCTTCGCTGATAGAGAACCGGATGTCCGGATTGTCTGTCGGGTTTTCGTTGGTGACGCTCTTGATCTGTTCCGGGGAGAAGGCGATGTATACCGCGTCCGGCGTTCCGTTGTCGTCCATCTCGATGTCAGTGGACTTTACGATGATACCGTCATGCCCGCCTTCCTGCGCCCAGCGCTTCAGGTCTCCGTGCCGGATGTCTGCCTGTCCGATTGCACTGCCCCAGCCTTCGTCCTCAATGACAAGTGGGTTTTTCAGGTTCAAATAAACCTGCATGATTTCCCCCTTGCCCTTGTAGCCGGTCGCCTCTCGTGCATACCCGGTTGCATCCTCAATGTATGGGCTAAAGTAAAATCCGAGATCACTGCCTCTGTCTGCAAAGTTTTCCCCGATGTGTGCCTTATCGAAGACCGTAAACTTTGTTCCGGTTCCATGGTAGAGCGTCAGCAGCCGTCCCTCGCCATCCACCGCTTTGCTGTCCTTGAAGAACTCTTGCTGTGCTTCCGTCAGCTGCCTGCCGTTACTGTCCTCGCTGATGGAGAACTTCACCCCCTCCAGCCCGTTCACCAGTGCCTTCCGCTGTTCGTCGTTGCCGGTCTCGTACTGTATGATGTTCACGCCCGTGGCCGCCTTCACCGCTGCGATCTCTTCCGCCGGTGCGCTGGTTGGCGCGATGATGGCCGCCGCCTCGCTGAAGGGGACTACTCTCTGCGCCTTCGCCTCGTAGTATCCCGTAGGGATGTTGGCTGCGCGGTCAATGAGCGCAAGGATGCTCTTGGCGTGCCCGTCGGATATGGCATAACCTTCCTTGCGGAACGTCGCCTTCACCGCCGCCACGGTTTTCTTCCCCTTGGCCGCTTCTGCGATGATGCCGCTCAGGTTTTGCTCCTCCTCGAAGCTGTTGTCGTACTTGTGCATCGTGGTGAGCATCAGATCGTTCACCACACGGTCAAGATAGATGCCGAGGTCTCGCAGCGCCTTCTCGTGTTCCTCTTCGCTCACCGTGCGCAGTCTCGCCTCGTCCGCGTGCATCTCGTCCACGTTCCGATATTCCCGCGTGGCCGTTGCCGCCAGTGTCTCCGGTGTCACGCCGTACATGTTCGCGCCCTTGGCTGCCGCCATGTTCATGGCCTTCACGATGTTCTCCGCCGTGTAGTTCCAGTGTGTCTGTGCAAAGCTGCGTCTGCCGCTGTCGGTCACTACATCCTCGCCGTTGTAGATGCCCCGCTCGCCCAGCAGCCCCTCCAGCTGTGGCTGCACCCAGTCTTTCACCGTCCGCAGCGCATCGTTCCAGCTTCCGCCCGGCGCGATCATCTCCATCATCTTGGCCGCCGTGGCTTCCTTGTCGATCTCGCCCGCGCTTCCGCCGCTCTCATAGAACTCCTGCGTGCTCCGGATGAAGTCCTCCACCCGGTTAGGGAACACGTTGTTCTTCATGTAGTAGTCGATGCGCTTCTCCTTGGATTCCGGTCTGCGGTTCAGGAAGTTGGCGTGTTCCTCTGCATAGACCTCCCGGATGGCCTGTTCCGCCGGTTTCATCTCTTCCGCCGTCAGGCGCTCACCGGTCATTAGCTTCACCGCCAGCCGCGCCACTTCCTGTTCGCCCACCGCGTCGAGGTACTGCTGAATGGTCGCGTTGCTGAAGAAACGGTCGAACTGCTTGTCACGGTACACCGGTTCAAGGCTCTTGCCCTCGCTCTGAAGGAATGCCGCTTGCACCTCCGGATGGTTCGCCAGCTTGTCGGCGATCTCTTCCGGCTCCCATCTGGTCTCATTCTCCAATCCGATCTTGCCCAGCGTGCCGCTGCCTTGGAAAACGCCGCCCGCAAACTGGCTGGACAGGTTCTTGATGTTCTCATCGAACGCCCGCCGCGCCTCGTAGTTCACCTCGCGCTCCACCAGCGCATTGTCCTTTGTCGGTGTCCATGCGTCTCCGCCGTACACCTTGTTACGCGGGTCTGCCTCCGGGTCTATGGTGGCACGTGGGAACACTACGCTGGTATCTCCGTACTTCGTGTGCCCCTCCGCCGCGTCCACGATGGCCACGGAAGGGGATGGGATGCCGCCCCAGTTCAAGGCCGCGTCGCGAATAACAGGCCAGTCCTTATTGTGTACGGCAATCAGGTCTTTCGTCCGCTCCACCGGCTCGTCGATGGAGAAGCGCTTCTTGACAGGCGGCAGCTTCTCTGCTACACTATCGTCAGAGACGGATGCAGTGCTTCTGGCAGCTCCCGGTGACGGGTTCGTGCTTATTGCTGCATCCGCCTCTTTTTCTGTAAAAGAGGTCGGCTGCAGGTTTAGCACATCGTACAGTGCCATGCTTCCATTTTTCTTCGTGCCTACCACCACGTCCGCCGTGTAGTCGTTTCCGCCCACTCGCAGCAACACATTACCTCTGGCGAAGTCCGTGATTCTGTCCTTGCGCGGATGGTTTAGCCCTTCGTTCACCCAGTCCGTCGTTGCGCGCAGGATTTCGTCGGCATTGTCCGTGGCGCGTAGCTTGTCCGCGTGCAGCTGCGGGTCGTTGTTATAGAGCCACTGCATGTACCGGGAGAAAGTCATCTCCTGTCTGCTTCTGCCGTCAATCTGAATTTCGTTGTTCCCCACGGTGATGCCGTTGGGGAACTTTTTCTTCAGGTTCTCCTTGACGGTCTTCACCCAGTCTGCCTCCGGCACGCCCGCAAGGATGTCCTGTTCCACCTCCACGAACGGCTTGTTGTCCGTGGTCTTTCCGATGGCGTATCCATCCCCACTGTCAGCAAATACCGTGTCCTCGCTGCCATAGTCAGGCGATGTCTCCCGGCGCTCCTGCGCCGTCAGCTCCCGTCGCTTCGCAGTGTCCCGCGCCTCGATCTCTCCCGCCGTGTCGCGGTACAGGTCGGTCGGCATCCGGCCTCCGTTCCTCGCGTTGCGGTCGATGCTGTCCCGCAAGCTGTACCAGTCCCATACGCGGTCGCCGTACTGTTCCTCCAGCTGGTCTCTGCGCTCGTCGTATCGCACCCACTCCGGCGGGTCTGGCTCGATCTGCTCCCATGTGTTCAGGTCAACCTTCCCGCGCGGCACCTTCGGTGCCATGGCATCCAGCTCTTCCATAGCCGCAACGAACTGCGGGTCGCTCTCCCGTATCTGCTCATACTGTTCCTGCAGTCGTGCGCCCTCGCGCCGTTCCTCCGCCGTCCTGCTGTCAAATCCGTTTTCCATTCTCCGGTTCCAGTAGGCGGGGTTTGCCCCGCTGGCAAATCCTTCCCGGCTCTGGATGGCGTGCTGCACCTCATGGATGAGAGAGTTCAGCAGCGTCTCCGGTCTGTTCTTCAGGTCGCGGCTCAGCTCGATGCTGTCAAACTTCCGGCTGTATCCGCCGTTCTGTCCGTCCTCCAGCGTGTGGAATGTCACGCTCAAATCCGCCATATCCGGATAGGCTTCAAACAGCTCCGGCGCATCCACCAGCTCTCCCAGCGTGGTGTAGTTGGGAATATCCGCCGCGTCGGTGCGCAGCTGCATCCTGCTGTCGTTGATCTCGAAGCGCCACTTGCCGTCCATACCTTCGTGCCAGCCCGTTGCCTTGCGGATGCTCTCCATGTCGGCTCCCGCCTCCTGCATCGCCTGCGCTTCCCGCAGGCTTTCAAGGTTCGCGCCGTTGGCGTTCGCCCCGGCATAGCTGTGCTGCAATCCGCCCAGCCCCTGCTGCATGTCAATCTCCGGGTCATACATGTCGTTGAACGCCGCTTCTGCATCCTCTTCAGAGATTTCCCCGTTTGCCATCTGCCGCTGCAGCGTGTCCATGTTCTGCGCCTGCGCAGCGGCTCGCTGCTGCATGTCTGCGGTGAAGCTGCTCTGTGTCTCCTGCAGGGCACTCTGGTAATAATTCTTTGCCTTCGTCAGGAACGCCCGCTCCTGCGCGTCGCTGTTGCCCAGCTTTGCCAGCAGCTCGTTGATAAACTGCAGGATGCGCCGTCCCAGCGTCCGGTTCTGCTGCACCATGGCGCGGATGCTCTGCTCGTCGGTCAGCAGATACTTTTCCACATACTCCGCCACGATCTCCGAATCAATGGCCGCGTTGTCCGTCAGGTTCTCGCCGTGTCGCGCATACAGTTCCGCCTTCTGCTGCCGCATGGCCTGCAGGTCTCCGCCGGTCTGCCGGATGCGGTTCAATACCAGCTTCTGCAAATCGCTGTAGCTTCCGCTTGCCTCGATGCTGTGCGTCAGTTCGTGGCTGATGATCTGCGCCACCGGGTTCTGGCTGCGTGCGTTGACATAGATTTTTCCGTCTGCCGGGTTGTAGTAGCCGTTGTGCATTCCTCCGGTGCTATCCGCGCCTTCGTCGAAGAACACCACCTCGCGCCCCACGATGTTGGCGATGCGCTGTACCTTGGCGACGGTGTCCTCGTCTACGCCCGCAAGAATGCCCGTGCGTTCCGTTTCCGTCTCGGCTCTCGCAGCCCTCTGCCGCGTTTCCGCCTGTTCCGCCGTCGGCAAAACGCCCAGCCGATCAGCCTCCATGGTCTCTCTCAGCGGCGCAGGTTGGCGTTCCTGCTCCGTTGTGCGCTGCTGCGTCTGCGTTTCTGCCTGCTCAGCTGTCGGCAGTTCCGTTCCGCCGGTCTCTTCCGCCGTCGGCAGCGCCACGCCTTTCGTCTGTTCCTGAGCGGTTCCGGTTTGTCCTGCAGTCGGTTCCGTCCCTTCCAGCATTCTGGTGGTCTCCGCAAACAGTCTGCCAATCTCCGTATCCGTCAGCTTCTTGCCCTTGTTCAGCTTGTTCTTCAGTTCCTGTCCCAGCTTGTATGCCTCGCTGTTTTCATCAAGGGTCTCCGCCGTCTCGATGATGCTGTTCACCATCTCGTCGCCCATCTTGCGCAGCGTGCTGCCGGTCTGCTGGTATCCGGCGTTTCGCTGCACCGTTCCGATGCCCACACCCGCCGTGGCCATGGTGCCGCCGGATAGTGCGCCGCCGAGGAAGTCCAGCCCCATCTCCGCCGCCTGCTGCGCCACTGCAAGGCCGAAGGCTTCGCCCTCCGTCTTGCCCTCCGCCATATATGCGTCGATGGTCTGCTGCCACTCGCTCTTGTCCTTGGCGATGAGAATGTCGGCAAACAGGTTGATGAAGTCGCTGCCCACTTCCTCCGCGCCTTCCGTGAACGCATTCTTCAGGATATATTTGATGGCTCCGTCTTCCCACTTGCCTTTCAGCAGCGCCTCGATGCTGAACTTCTCTGTAAACACTTCCGCCGCACCCGCGATGGTTCCCAGCGTGAACGCCTGTGTATCTGTCAGTCCTCTATCCTTTGCGGCAACGGTGGCATCCGCCGCCGCGCCGGTGCCCATAATGGCAAGGGACATTCCCTCGCTCAGTGCGCCGCCTCCGCCGAATCCGCCCGTGATCGCAGTATTCAGCAGGAAGTCGCCCATACTCATGCCGGTCTGGTACAGGAAGCTGCCCGCCTGTCCCCAGTTCCCGCTCTGTTCAATGGTCTCCGCCACCTGATTGCGAATGGCGTTGTTGGCGTAGGAAAAGCGGTTGTACGCCGCATTCTGGTCGATGCTTCCGGTGCCGAGATAGTCCGCCGCCTGTCCGAGATAGCTCAGCCCCTTCATCGGGGAAGTCAGCACGCTGAACACGCTGCTGCCCACAGGTGATTCCTTGGCATAGTCTCTCCAGTACGCCTCTTCTTCCTGCCGCTGGCGATAGTTCAGATCGCCCGTCAGGTAGTCATAGTAGGCGTGTGCCGCGTCCTTGCCCTGCGAGGCGTACAGATAGTTGAAGATGGCCACTTCTTCGTCGGTCATCTGCTGCGATTCCGATCTGTTTTCTGTCGCCATGCCGAACAGAGCGCCCAGCGGGTTGCTGTCCCCGCCATAGTTCGCCCCGGCTTGATTTGTGATGTATGCACCCGCCTCGCTGTTGCCGTTGATGTACTCATACAGCGGGTCATCCCAGCCGCTGGCATCGTCACTGTAGTTATCAAACAGAACGTCGAGGTTGGAGCGCTTCTTTCCGTTGGCCGTGCTCTTGTATTGGCTCTTTTCGCCAAAGTCTTCCGCGCTGGTCAGGTCGGCATACTGGTAATATTTCTTCCAGTCCAGCTCCTCCTGCAGCAAATCCGCCGCGCCCTGCGCCTCAGCAATCTGGCTGTCCATGGCCTTGGCCTGCGCCTGCAGCGCCTGTGCCTGCTGGCTCCATTGCATCAGCTCATTCGTCCCGCCGCGCCGGGAAGATACCTTGTTCATCAGCTGCTGTGCCTGCTTCTGCAGCGCCTTTTGCTGCTCTTGCAGCCGCTTCACATTGCTCTGCGCCGCCGTCAGGTCGGCGTTGATGGCGTTCTCATCCGTTCGGATGGTCTTCTTCCAGTTGTCGAACAGGTTCTGCTGCTCTGTGCGGTAGGCTTCATAGTCCTCCGCCGCCTGCTTGTACTGGTTCCACGCAGGCTCATAGGCGGCATAAGCGGCATCCACCGCTTTCGTCGCGTCTTCATACTGTTTCAGCGTGCTGGCATATTCCTGCTGCATCTGCTGCACAATCCCGGACGCAATAGCGCTGCTGCCCGCGTACTGCTGCAACTCCGGCAGCTTTCCACTCAGCTCGTTCAGCTTCGTATAGAGATTGCCCGCCGTCTCATTGGCGTTCTGCAACTCCTCCGCCTTCTTTTTGGCGTTCGCCTCATAGGTGGTCACGGTGTTGTATTTCCGCTCCATATCCATGCCCAGCTTCGGCTGCGAATAGTATTTCCCATCCGCCGTCGCGCCCACGAGGTAGTTCTGATAGCTGCCGTACTTCTGCTGCATGGCAGTGGAGCGGTTGTACTCACTCTCCGTTAGCTTATCAGATGCAGCTGCGCGTGCGGCATAGTTCTGCCGCACGCTGCTGTCATACTCGTCTCTGGTTTTCCCGCTCCGCTCGAAGGCTGTGTTGCCGCTGGCAGGGTTCTTCTGCGTGTCTACCTTGCCCAGCTTCTGATTGCTCCACGCGGAAAAGGTCTGCGCCTTTTGCGGCGTGCCGGTCGTCTTCGCTGTGCCGGTCGCCTGTCTCATTTTGTTGTTGCTCCACTCAGAAAAGGATGCCATACCGTGTCCTCCTTACTTGCTGGCGGCGTATTCGCAGTAATCTTTGATATAGTCCGCGTAGCTGTTGTAGTTCTTTACCTCAGTGCCTCCGGTGCCGTACTGCTGTAGCGATGCCTTCCTGCGGCTCCACTCGCTCTTGGTCATCAGGCCGGAGCGCACGCTGCCATCCACACCCGCCGCCTTCATGTAGGCAATGGCGCTGTCGTAGTCGGTCACGCCGGAGATATTCCCGCCGCCGGAATCGCCGCCGTTCTTGGTGAATCCCGCCTGTGTCAGCATTGCCTCCGTAATGCCGGGATTGCTCTGCAGGATGCTGTTCCATGTGTCAGCGTCGATGTTCGTTCCGTAGGCCGCCTTCAGCGCTGCGATGTCCTGCGCGCTCAGCCCGGTCGTCTCGGTCTCCTGCGGCGTTGTGTTTCCGCCGCTTCCACTGCTTCGGCTCCCTCTGGAAGGGGACTTGCCCGCCGCCGTGGTGTTAAATCGGTTCAGCGCCGCTGCATCCGGGTTGATGCCCAGTTCCCGCAGTCCGGAGTAGTCGCCGTACTGTGCAGCCAGCTGCGCCAGCTGATAGCGTCGCTCATAGTCCGTCGGGTTGTTGTCGGTGTTGATGCCCAAATTGTTCAGGAACGAATTGTCGCCCAGCTCCGCCGCCGTCAGCGCCTTGTTCATGGCCTCGCTGCGTCTGGCCGTCTGGTTGTTCACCTCGTCCAGCAGCTGCCCATAGTTGAAGCTGCGATCGGTATTGAACTGGTTCATATCGTTCAGGTACTTGGTGTAGTCCAGCTGCTCCAGCCCGCTCGCCGTCTGCAGGTCGTTGTTGATGCGGTTGTATTCATCCATCCACGCCTGATAGTCGAAGGCACGGTTGGTGTTGTACTGCTGCATCTCGTTGAGGAACTTGTCGTAGTCGCTCTGCTCCGCACCCTGCACCGCGCCGAGATCAGAGAGCTTCATGTTGTAGTCGTTCATGTACTTGTTGTAGGCCAGCTGGTAAAGCTCCGGGATTTTGTCCGTCATCTGGCTGGCGTAGTAGTCGCCCGCCTGCGCCGCTGCGCTCACCGCATAGCTGGACGGAATGCCGCCGCTGGCCGCAGCAGCCGCGCCCAGCGCGTCCTGCGTAGCCCTCTGGCCTTCCCTCGCATACTGCTTGCGGTACTGACTGTAGAGCTGGTCGTTCTCCGGGTCATAGCTGAAGTCCTTCCGGTTTACGATCTGGCCAAGCAAGTCCTGAATGGTGTCATCGTATCGGTTCGTGTACTCCGGCTGCTTCTCCCCGTAGGAAAAGCTGCCGTACCCCAGCTGCTTGTCCAGCAGGCCGCCGATGGTTCCCTCGTAGTTGTTCTGGTAGGTCGGTGCCTTCTCGCTTTGGAAGTCCTTCGGGGAAAGCGGGTCAAGGTAGAAGTTCGCGCCTCTCTGCCCGCCGGTGTACCCGCCGTAGCTGGAGCGGATGCCCTCCGCGCCAAGGTTGGCCAGTGCTCTCGCCTCGTCCGTCGTGGCGTTGTGGTAGTCCTGTTTATATTTCAGGATGCTCATGCCTGCGTCCGGGTTCTTCTGCGCCAGTTTCATGTCTGCGTCAGAGAACTGCCCGCCGAGGCCGCTGCTCTGTACGGCCTTCTGAAAATCATCGTAGGTGTATCTCGATGCCATGTTGTCTCCTTTCTTACAGCTCGCTGCCGTTGTAAACTTCGCGCACCAGAGAATAGAGCCTGCATCCGCCGGTGCCGGTCATCCGGATGCGGAAATGGTCGCACCTGCGCGGGATGATGGGGAGGTAGTAGCTGCGCTTCACTTCCGTCTGCAGTGTCTTTACCGTCCGCCACACGCCGTCGCTGTCAAACTGCATGTCGATCTGCACGCTGGAATCCTCGTCCAGCTCCAGCCGCAGCAGCAGTTTCCCGATGCCCTTCTTTTCCGGTGTCGCCGTGGAAGAGGACGAATAGGTGGTGTACTCGTAGAAGTCCGCCCACTCCGCCTTCCATGCCACCAGCGCCTCCTGCGTCGCACCCTGCGGCACGCTTTTGGCGTTCCCGTTCATCCATAGCTTTCCGCTCGCGTCGAGGCAGTACAGCTCCTCGTTCCAGCCCCAGCCTACCGCCTGCGTGTTGTCCTCCCGGTGCCACAGATTACTTCTGGTGTCGTAGACGAACAGCTGATGTGCCCCCGTCGTGTCCTGAAGCGACACAAAATACTTTGTTCCGTCGCTGCCCGCCACACCGTTGCGGAAGCGCTGCGTGCCGAATGCCGCGCTGATGCTCTGCGGGATGCCGCCGCTCCATGCCGTGATGCCCGTCCTGCTCAGGTAGAACAGCGTCTCCCCCGCAATGGCAAGGCTCTCGTCACTGCCTTTCTCCACGCCCAAGCTGGCGCTGCCCATCACCTGAAAATTGGACGGCTTATCTCCGAACACCTTGTAGATGTGCTCCTCTTTGAAGAAGCACGGGTATCCGAGGTAGCTGCAGCATGCCGTAAAATCTCCGGTGCTTGCCACATCCACCGCAAAGCTGTCCGTGGCCACGCCGTCAAATACATTCCAGTTGAAGATGTCGCCCAGCTTGCTGGCGTAGATCGTGTCGCCCTTGCAGCCCCACAGCCGGTTTTCGTTCTCACAGATATAGTCTAACTCCGGAACCGTGCGGCTGAGTTGCAATGTTTCGCTGTCTCCGCCGTCCGCGATGGTGAAAGTGTTCTCGTAGAAGCGCAGGTCGTCCCCGCTGATCTCCCGAATGATGGCGGTCTTGTTGTTCTCCGGATGTTTCACTGCGCCGGAGATCGTCACCGCGTCACCCTCCCGGAACTTCGCCGCCGCGCCGGAAGCGTGGATGGTGTTTGCCTTTGCCTTTTCTCCCGCATAGGTTCCGTCCTGAATCTTCGCGCCGCCGCTCCACTCCGCCTCCAGCGTGCCGAAGTCTCCCGTCAGCCGGTTGTAATATTTCTTATCCGGCAGGATGACGATGTACGCGCCGAGGCTTGTGAACTTCTTGTGTCCGTCCGCGACGATGCCTTTCAGCTCGCCGTCGGCGTAAAAGCCCGTTCCATCCGCCCAGTACAGCCCGTCGTGGGCATATAAACCGTTCGGTTTCGTCAGCGTCCGACATGTCCACCGCCTTGTGCGCGGGCTTAAAATGGGATAGAAGTCGCTCGTCAGATTCTCCATGTCCCACAAGTCTCCGTTCTCTGCTGCAAGCGTGTGATTGTATCCGCCGAACTTTACCTGCTTGCGCTTGCTGATGCCGTCTCCGTATGCCATGGCAGGAAGTCCGATTGCCATTAGCCCTCACCCCCGAACACAATAAACTTCTCCAGCGCTTCCAGCTGCATGGGCGTGATCTTCTCCGGCACCGGCGCGTGCTGCACCGTGAAGTCATCCTCCACCTGTGTCATGCCCAATGCCCTGCGCTCCTTCTGGTATCCCGCCGCCGCGTCCGCGTCGCGGTAGGGGAAGGTGCCCCGCTCCGTCCACTTGACATTGCCCTTCTCGTCCTTCTCCCCGTACTTCTCTGCCAGCTTCATTTCTTCGCTCTGCAGAAACTCCACATGGCTCTGCAGCTGCTTCTTCACCATCATCACGGCAAATGCCGTCTGGTAGTCCATCTCCTTCTGCTCCAGCTGCACCGCAGCCAGATAGGCGTTTGCGCATTCGATTAAATACATGCTTTTCCTCCTTAACTGCTGCTCACTTGAAGCAGCGTCCCGTTGACATACACATCTCCCGTCAGGTAGATGCCGCTATCGCCTCTGATGGTCATTCTCGTCCCCGCATACAGGAACACATTCTCGTCCGCCTCCACGCTGATGCCGCTGGCGCTCTGCAGCTTCATAGCAAAGCCCACGCCCCGCACATAGTTCGTGTAGATGAACATACGGTAGGCTCGCTCGTATTCCGTTCCCGCGCCCTGATCGTCCAGCCGGATGCCGCCCGCCACATATCTGGTGTTCAGGTAGCAGAACTGAATCTCGCCACCCACAGTGCCATTTGCCTGCAGCACGCTCTGGAAGGTGCTGCCTTCGATGGTGCAGCCGTAGATGTCAATGGCCTCAATGGTGCCTGTGGTGATGTTGTCTCCGTTGATGGTCGTCTCGCCGCTGGTAGACAGGTCTGAGAATGTTACCATGCCGGAGAAGCTGATAGACTGGCTGCTCAGCTGCACGCCATTGGCCAAAAGCCTGATGGTGGAGCTGGCCGAACCGTTGGTCACGCTCAGCGTCATGCCGTTCACCGTCTGCGTCAGGGAAGAGATGTTCCCCTCTGCATCTGAGATACGGCTTGTCAGGCTCGTGGCCGTCTGCTGCAGTGTCGAGATGCTGCCTTCTGCGCTGCTGATACGGCTGGTCAGACTTTTGGATGTAGCCGTCAGCTGCGTGATGTTTCCCTCCGCGTCGTTCAGCCGCGCGCCCAGTCCCGCCGCCGTCACCGTCAGCGCTGCGATATTCGCCTCGTCATCCTTCAGCTGCACATACACCGGCTCTGTGATGATGTTTGCGATCTCCTCCAGCCCCGCGTCGTTGAAGTTCTCTTTGTCAAGGTTTCCCATGCTGTAACGCAGCTGCTCCAGCAGCATGTAGAGATAGCTTGTGATCTTCTCAAACTTCTCGTCCGCGCTCTGCTCCTTTGTCAGCGTCGGGAAGGTGCTGTCTGCGGTCAATAGGTTACTTGGCATCCTCGTGCCTCCTTTCGCTCAGAAGGCGGAGACCGGCGGCATGCACCGGCCTCCGCCTGTCTCTCAGTCCTTCACCGCAGGCTCCATGCCCACGGCCTTCAGCTTGCGGTCAAACGCGCCGCCGCGATACTCCAGTACAAGATTGCGCACCATGTCGTGGCTCAGGTCGATGATGTCCTCGTTGCCCGTCGGGTCGCTGCCGTCGCCGCCGAGGATGTTTGCGTCCATCAGCTTTTCGATGATGTCGTGGAACTCCTTGTTCTTGATGTCCCGCAGCCGTTCGTATCTCACCATGTTTTCTTCCTCCAGTCTGTCGTTTACTTCCTTTGCGATCTGCCCGTGATGCTCATACAGCCAGTTGCCGGGGCAGGACTTGTTTGCAAACCATCTGTGCACGGTCATGTTCTGCCGGTCTACCTGACCTACGAGGTTTTGATCTCCCTTCCACCGCAGCTCAGGGATGTGGTTCCGCTTGCAGATGTCCACCAGCAGCTCGATGAGGCTCTTGTATGCCTTTTCCGTGATCGGCCACGGCTCACCCTTCGCGCAGTTGGCCACCTCGATGGTCACAGCGCGGTTGTCGTTGCTCCTGTTGGATGTGCACCAGCTCGCGTATCCTTCCTCAACGTACATGCCGATGCGCCCGTCGCTGCCGATGCCGTAGTTGCTGCTGGATTTGCTCGTCTGGAACATCTGCCCGCAGCTCTCCACGCTCAGGTTCCCCGCCATGCAGTGGATGCTGATAGTGTCGATTGCATGGTTTCGCTTGCCGTAGGTGTACGGACTAAGCTTGGTGTAGCACACCAGCTTACTGTTGCTCATGGTCTTCCTCCTTGCCGGGTGTCGCGGTGCTCAGCATGTCCTTCAGCTTCTTCAGCACATCCACCGCATACGCCGTGAACGCTGCCAGCAGCGCGATATGTACCGCCGTCATCAGGTTCACCGTCTGTCCCTCCGCCTCGATGACCAGCAGATCAGGGTTCAGCCAGCCTGCGTAGTACACCGCGATGAGCGACGCAGCCACCACGCCGCCCTTGATGCAGCCGTTGCGGAACTTCATCATGTCCCATGTGCCCTCCATGAAGGCGTTCACGCTGCCGAGGGCGATGTTTGCCGCGATCAGCAGCACCAGCCCGATACCCAGTCTCACGATTGCAATGTCCGTCATGGTCTTGCTCCTTTCATAAGTCCGTTACCTGTTCTTCCTTCCTGCCGATACCGCCGAAGCTCTCCCGCTTTTCAAACAGGCTCTTCACGCAGTACAGCAGCACCACGCCGATGATCTCCGTCACCGCCGTCCGGCTCAGGCTTTCCGCAATTTCCGTCCTGTCGAGGAAGGCGAGGACGTAGCTGCACCACACCCAGCCGATGCCGTTGATAAGGCACGCCCACACAATGCGCTTGGTGGTCGTTGTCTTACTTGGCCGCCTTCTCTGATGCCTGCCCTTCATGCCCCTCTCTCCAGATCGTCAATGCGGTTGTTTGCCACCTTCAGCTTTTCCTCGAAGACCGCCGCCGCCTCTTCCAGATGGTAGGTGCGCTCCACCAAACCGTTGTGCTTCGCTACTTTCTGCTCCAGCTCCTCCAGCCGGTAGGCGATGAGCGCCGCGCTTTTCTTGTTTGCGAAGTACGCCCCCGCCATGGTGCCGATCAGGCTCAGCACAGCCACAATGACCGTCTCCGTCATGCCGTCGCCTCTTCTCCGGTGATGGCCTTGTACTGCTCCGCCGTGATCTCGCCGCTCTCGACGCGCGCCTTCAGTGCCGCCTTCACGCCGCTCTTTCTGGATGCCGGAACGTTCACCCACTTCTTGTCGCCCGCGATCAGACGGTTTGCCCAAATCTCGTTCATACTGTTTCACCTCCGTTCATCGCTTCATCAATGTCGCACAGCGCCATTTCGTAGGATGCGTGCGCCTCCTCGTTCGCCGCGTCAATGTCGCACAGCGCCGTTTCGATCTCCGCTCTGCTCATGGCAGCGTCCTTGCCCTGCTGCAGGATGATCGTTCCCGCGTCTCGCTGGACGATCTGTACCTCTTCCAGCTCATCAAGCCCAGTTCGCCCCATCAGGCGGTACGCCGTTCCATCCACCGCCACGCCCTGCGCCGCTTCCTCCTCGCAGAGAACGTAGAAGCCGTCCGTGTGCTTGCGGATGTAGTTCGGCTTCTCTGTCAGCGCGATCACGCCGCCGTCCTTTCTGATCTCGTACATGCTTTCACGCTCCTTTTTCCATCAGTCGTTTGTAGAACCTGTCCATCCGCCGCAGCACCCGGTAGCTGTTGCCCCGCCGCATGTGGCCGCGCCAGCTCTCGTATGCCGTGCGGATGTCTTCCTCTGTCATTCTGCCTTCCGCCATCCATCGCCGGAAGGTCTTCAGCTTCCGCCGCATCCGCCTTGCGCTTTTGCGGCACATCTTCCGCCGCACCTTCCCCGTCTCCGTCAGATAGAATCTCGTCTTCAGGAAATGCAGCTCCTGCAGCTTTACAATGCGCGTCTTCTTCTCGTTCATCCGGATGCCGAGGTCTGCGCATACCGCCCGGATTTGCTTCAGGCATTCCTGCAGGTAGTCCCGGCTCTCGTGGATGAGATAGCCGTCGTCCATATATCTGCCGTAGCCCTCGATGTGCAGTTGCTCCTTGATGAAGTGGTCAAGCCGGTTTGGCAGCATCAGCGCGTCGATCTGGCTCACCTGACTGCCGAGGCCGAAGCCCCGCTCGCCAAAGTCCTCCATCAGACCGCACGACAGCTTTTGCACCCGCTCGTCCCGGATGCGCCGCTCGCTCTCTGCGTAGATCGGCGCGTGCGGCGCGGAGTTGAAGTAGTCCGAAAAGTCAAACACCAGCGCCCAGCCGTCCGTCCCGTGCTTGCGGTAGTACCGCTGCAGGTGGCAGGTCAGCCTATCCATGGCAAAGTCGATGCCCTTGCCCTTCAGGCTCGCCGCGTTGTCGTACACGAACGCCGCCGAGAACAGCGGCACCAGCGCGTTGTCGCACAGGCAGCGCTGCACCACCCGCTCCGCGATGTGCACACTACGAATGTGCCGCAGCTTTCCCCGTTCCATCAGGTCGAAGGCGAAAAAGCCCTTGGTCTTCCATGTGCCGTCCGTCAGCTCCCGGTGCGTCCGGGCGATGTTGGCGGCAAAACTTCCGAGATACCGCTGCGTGGAGCATTTCCAGCCCACGCCCTTGCAGCATTCCCGTCCCGCACGGTACAGATGCTCGTAGCTGAACACCTGCTCAAAGCTCCCGCACGCCTCGCTGCGTGCGTCTCTTCGCCTCTGGCGTTCCGCGTTCCGTCGCCTGTACCGTGCCTCGTGTCTCTCTTCGCTCGTCATAATTCTCCCCGCCCGTTAGGGCATCCCCTGTACGGAATTGTTCTTGGGTGCGTGTTCTATCCGCGTGGCAGTACCAGCCATGAAACGGGCTATCCGCACGTTTGCCCGCCATGCAAGCAGCGTCCGGCTGACTGCATCAGAGGATTGTTTTGGCTATGCCGGGAACAAGCTCTCCTTCTGCAAGGGTGCTGCTTCGCCGCTGCCGGTTACTGTCCTGACCCATCTCTTGCAGAATCCGAAGGCCACGCCATTCGCATTGCTCGCGTTGTTGTAGTTGGCGTTGCCGTTGCTGTTGACATTGCAGAAATTCGTGGAGTTGCTGCCATTCGGAGAGCGCTCCCACCAGTTGTTCGCGCTGCCGCAAGTGCAACAAATACAGAGCTTGACCCATATTCTTCATTCCGGAAGGTCTTTGTACCGCTGCCGGTCGTTCTTCTTCACCGCCGCAATGAGCTTCGCTTCCTCGCAGATGAGGTCGCCCCAGCGCTGCAGCGCGTTGTTCGCTCGCATCAGCTCGTCCCTGCGCAGCTGCGCCTCGTGCCGGTTCGTCGGCCAGATGTTGTTCGCCGCCCGTACCCGGTCATGCACCTCGCTGCTCAGCTCCATGATGCGTCCCGTCAGAAACCGTTCGTACCGCTTCGGTGCCTTCATGCAGCACGCGAAGGTGTGCGCCTCCAGCCGCCTTGCCGTTTCGATGAACTGCACGCTGCTCTCGCCTCGTTTGGATTTGTAGACCGACATGGTTCTCTCCCTTCCATCCCGCAGCACACAGGCTGCGGGATTTCCTCAGATGCTGGATTAAAAGCAGAAGCCGAAGGCCACGCCATTCGCAACGCTCGCGTAGTAGCAGTAGGCGTTGCCGCCGCTGTTGACAAAGCAGAAATACGCGGAGTTGCTGCCATACGGAGAGCGCTCCCACCAGTTGCCCGCGCTGCCGTTGTAGTTCTTCACCTTGCTGTTGCCCGCCTTGTAGTAGTCGTACTGCGTGCCCTCGCCGCTCTTGGAATAGCTGACGCTGCCGAAAATCTCGATCTCGCTCAGCAGAAACAGCTTGTCCGCCGTGGTGTTGATGGTGGCGCTCTGGCTGCCCGCAGAGGTCAGCTTGTTCACCTCGCGGATGCCATTCTGCGCCTCCGTCGGCATCTGGCTCAGGATGGCAGGCAGGTGCGTCTGCCGCATGGCGCAGCTCGTCCAGCCGCCGTTGTTGGTGTTGGAGCTGTTCATGTTCTTGGTCTCGCCGTAGCAGTCGTGCAGCTGGAAGGTCAGCGGAGCCTTGCCGCCGTTGGCGTAGGTGTCGTGGTTCTTGCCGATGATGTCCACCTGATAGCTCTTGCCGCCGATGGTCATGGGCTTGCTGTTGCCCACCACCCATGTGCTCGGCACGCTGCCCGAATGACACGCCGCGATGATGGAAGCCCAGTCGTTGTCTGCGAAGTTGTTCTTCAGGAAGCTCACCGTCACAGCGCAGGTCTTGCTGGCCGGTGCCGTGTGGTTCGTTCCCGCCGCCACGCTGATCGTAATGGTCGCGCTGCCGTTGGCCTTGCCCGTCACCGTCACCGTGTTGCCGCTCACACTCACCGTGGCCGCTCCGGTGTTGTTGCTGCTGGCGCTGATCGTGCCGTCGCCGCTGCGCGTCACCGTGATGGTCTTGCTCTTCGTCGTGGTGTCCAGCGTCATGCTGGTGGGGGAGATGGAGAGGCTGCCCGCCGCCTTCCCGATACTCCAGCTCACGCTCTTCGGCGTGGTGCTTCCGTCGCTCCATCGGTAGTTGCTCTTCGGCGTGAAGGTCGCTGTGTAGCTCCCTGCGTTGGTGCCCGTGGTCGTGCCGCCGATGGTCAGCTGTGCCGTGTTGTAGTTGTTCCATGTGGGGGACTGGCTGCCGCCGTTGTAGGTCAGGCTCCCGCTCTGGCTCGGCACCGTGGAGATCGTCTTCCGGTTCACCGTCACGCTGGTGGTGGCCGTCTTGGTCACGTTCCGCTCCGTGTAGCTCACCGTGATCGTCTGCGTGCCCACGGTATTAAGCGTCGCTGGGCTGCAGCTGTAGCCCGTCACATTGGCGGTCGCTCCGTCGGAGTAGGTGGCCTTCACCACCATGCCCGCGCTCTGGAAGCTGTCGCCATACTCATAGACCTTCTTCGTCGGCTGCGCCGTGATCTCGATCTTCGTCAGCCGGTGGATGACCGTGATGGTCTGCTCCGCCGTCTTCGTCACGCCGCCCTCGGTGTAGCGGATAGTCACCTTCGTTGTGCCGTCCGCCAGCGGTGTGTTCGGCTCGTAGCTGTAGCCCGTGCATTTCAGCGTCGCGCCGTTGCTGTAGGTTGCTGTCACCACCATGCCCGCCGGGTCAAAGGTCTCGCCCTGCGTGTAGGTGGTCTTCGTGGGTGCCTTCGTGATGGCGATGCCGGTCAGCTTGATGCCGCCGCCTCCGCCGCCCACCATGTTGAATACCAAACTCATGCCGTTGCCTCCGTTCTCAGAATGTTCACGGTCAGATTGGCCGTGGGTGCTTCATTGCAGTGGAAGGTCATCTTTCCCGCCGTGGTCACATCGTCGGCGTAGATCACCGCCTCTGCGTAGCCTGCAAAGCTGTCTCCCGCAGGGCATACCGTGTAGGCGTACCCGCTCGTGACGAACTTGCTGTTGCTCACAGTCTGCGCGTTGCCGCTCCATCCCGCCGCCGTCAGTGTCACCGTGAAAGAGACCGCCTTCCCGCTCTTTCCGTTCCAGCTCGTCCGCTCGCTCGCCGTGATGTGCGCGGTGGTGTTGCCCTCGTGATCGTCGAGGTTGCCCTGCACGGCTGCCGCAGCGCCCGCCGCCTCTTTCCCTGCAAGCGCGGTGCGGATGTCGCTGTGCGCCGTACTGGAGCTGTTATGTGCCGATACCACGCTTGCCGCCGTCCCCGTCGGGTCTGCGCCCACCTGTGCCGCCGTCACCTGATGCGGGTTGTCCGTGTTGCCGGTATGTGCGCCGAGGCTCGTGGCGTTGGCTTTCTTGTCCAGCTCCGTCTTCACGCCGCCGCTGGTCACGGGGTTCGTGCTGTTCGCCGTCGGGGCTGTGTCGAAGGTCAGCTTGTCCTGCTTGCCGTTCCACTTGGTGCGCTCCGCCGCTGTGATGTGCGCCGTGGTGTCGCCCTCGTGGCCGTCCAGATTGCTCTGCACCGTAGCCGCAGCGCCGGAGGCATCCGCCCCCACCATCTCCGCCGTGTAGTCGCCCTTCTGCGGCTTCACGATGCCGCCGCGCCCGTTGAAGCTGGTCACGCCGCCGCCCGCAATGGCCTGTGCGCTCTCGCACCAGTATTTGGCGTTGTTGCTGTCCTCGCCCTCGCGGGTGCCGGTGCCGCCCACCGCCCAGCTTTCGGCGGTCTTGCTGCTGGCTGCCACCTGTGTGGCGCTCTGCGCCGCCGCTGCGGCGCTTTCCTCCGCGTCTGCGGCAGCGCCCTCCGCCTTCGCCTGTGCGCTCTGTGCCTTGCTCTGTGCGCTCACCGCGCCCGTCTTGGCGGTTTCCGCTGCGGTCTTGGCGCCCGTTGCCGTGCTGGCCGCTGTCTCTGCCGCCGCCTGTGCATCCTCTGCCGCGCTCTGCGCGTTTTCCGCCTTGCTGGCAGAGGTTGCCGCCGCCGTCTTGCTGCTCGCCGCTGCAGTCTCGCTGGCCTTGGCGTTCGTCTCAGCAGTCTGCGCTGCGGTCTTGGCGCTCGTTGCCGTGCTGGCCGCTGTCTCTGCCGCCGCCTTGGCGCTTCGCGCGTCTGTCGCGCTCTGTGCTGCCGCTGTGGCGTTTGTGCCGCTGGTGGAGGCGTAGCCCTTGGCGCTGCTCTCCGCCGTCTGTGCTTCTCCCGCCGCGTCCGTGGCGGTCTTGGCGCTTGCTGCCGCCGCTGCGGCTTTCTCCGTTGCGGTGGTTGCGCCGCTCTTGGCTGCGGCTGCGTCTGCGCCGGTGGTCTGTGCTGCGGTCTCCGCCGCACTCTGCGCCGCCTCCGCCGCCGTCTTGGCGTTCTGTGCCGCCGCCAGCGTCTGGCTCACCACATCGCCCTGCAGCTCGCTCAGGCTCAGCAGCTCCTGCCACTGTGTGTCGCTTTCGTACTTCCACTGCAGTTGCTGCGCGGTTTCGTCATAGCGGATGACGATAGGCTCGCCGCCGTCGCCCTTCAAGCTCTTCAGCCATTCCTCCTCCGTCCCCTGAAAGCCGTGCTTCACGGCGATGCCGTAGGCGGTGATGTAATACCCGCGCCACTCGGTTCCGATCTTCGTGTTTCCGTACCCGCTCATACATATACCTCCTCGTGGGTATCTGCCGGACGGTAGTTGAGGGCAAACCAGCGCATGAACTCGCCGAAGAAGCTGTTGAACATCTGCATCGTGTTCTGGTATTTGTTGTACTCGCCGTTGGCGAAGTCGATCATGGCCGTCAGGTATGCCCAGTAGATTTTGTCGTGCGGCGGCTGCGCCAGCAGTTCCTTGTCCTTGTCCGCGTCGTACTGGTAGGTGATGATCTCCTCGCTCGCCCACAGTAAGACCTCGGTCTGCACCAGCCCTTCACACTCGTTCAGCCACTTTGTCTTCGCCTCGTTTGAGAAGGCGTTAGGCTTGATCTCGTCTACATAGTCGATGACGCTCTTCAGTGTCGCCATTATCCGTCCCCCTTTCCTCGAAATGAAAAGCGGGGCAGCGGCCTGCGCCGCCGCCCCGTCCGGTCTGTGTTCTGATTAGCCGCCAGTCGATGTGGCAATGAGCTGCGTGCCGCCGGTCACGCCGCCCACGGCATAGCCGCGCCAGTCGTTGAAACCGGCGATGAAGCGGGCGTAGCCCTTCCACACGTTGGCATCGTTGCCCGCCAGCTCGCTTCTGACCTCCAGCTGCACGCGGTCAAGCCACATGGCGCTGCCGTACTCGTCGTTGTACTTCTTGTCCAGCAGAATCCACGGGGAAGTGCCGGACGCGATGAACTGGTTCAGGTACGGCCACACCACCACGTTCCAGCGGCCAAAGTTGTAGTTGAAGCCGTTGTTGGCAGTGGCAGGGTCTTTGTCCGCGCCGATGGCTGCGAACACGTCGCGCTTGAGCTTGTAGTCGTTGGGGATGAGGATGGTGGTGGGAGCCACATCCAGCACCTCGTCGTTGTCGCCACGGAAGTCCTGCATCTTCGCCTCCATCGCCATCAGCGCGTCGTTGCTGAAGGCATCAGAGAACTGGTTGGACTGGTTGGACTTGCCCAGCTTGCTGGGGTGGTTGGTGGCGAACAGGCACTTGCCATCGGCGGTCTTCACGTCAAAGGTCTTGCCGGAGAAGGTGGTCTCCGTCTTCTTCTGGACAGCCGCGCCGATGAGGGCAGCGCCGAACTTCTCGCGGGTGCGGTAGTAGCTGGTGATGAAGCCAGCGGGCTGCTTCTTCAAATCCATCAGCTTTGCATCCTCCACGATCTCACGGGACAGGGAGAAGCTGTTCTTCCACGTCATGTGTTCGAGGAACTTTGCGAAGCCCTCCTGCATACCGTCCACGGGGTAGTCGCCGTTCTCGCCCACCGGCTGGAAGCCGTCCATGGCCGTCATGGTGGAGAACTTTTCGCCCCAGTGGTTGCTGCTGCCCATATTGAACAGCTCCGGCAACATACTGGTCTGTTCAAACGCCTCGCCCCTCTTTTCGAGGAACATCTTGATCGGCTCCTGAGACTTGCCGAAAATGCTGTCCTGAAGGCCGGAGCCTTCGGTAAAGGTGATATTAGCCATTGTTCACTGTACTCCTTTCGTCGTTCTTAGAAGCGCACGCGGCACATGCTGCCGCTGGCGGTGCCGTCCATGTACACCACCTCCGCCACGCCGTTGGTGGTCGTGGCCGTGACCTGCAGGCCGTCCGTGTGCAGCGTCACCTTGTCGCCCAGCTTGATGCTGGTTGCGGCAGCTGCAAAGGTGGTCTCCAGAATCATGTCCTTGCCCACGCGGATAACGGGGATGATGTCGCCCGCCGTGCACTCGCCGTCCTTTTCGCACATGGAGATGTAAGTGGGCGCGGTTGCGCCGGTAGCCAGCGCCAGCTGGCCGGTGGTCTGCGTCAGTGCCATGCCCACCTTGGGTGTGATGGCGCTTGCGGGCAGGTATTCAATACCCGGCACGCGGTTGTCATCAGTGGAATAAATCTTGAAAGCCATTGTGCTTTTCTCCTTTCGCTTCGTCAGCCCTTTTTATGGCTGCGGTTGTAGTGTGCCTGTATCTCTGCATCCGTGGCACCCGGATTCAGCGCGCGGTACATCTCCTTCACTTCAGCCGGTACGCTCACCGCGCCCGCGCCTCGTTCCTTGGTCTGTCCCATGTGCTGCTTGCCCTGCAGGTTGTTGAGAGCTGCCTGTCTGGTGGCCGCCGCCGCGCTGCTGGTCAGAGCCTCGAAGTTTGCCAGCCGGTAGGCATCCACCAGCGTGTTGCCCTTCTTCACCAGCTCGTAGAACTTCGGATAGGTCTCCATGGCCGCAAGGTCTTTCAGCTCCCGGATGTTGGGGTTCAGCTTGCCGATCTCCTTTAGCTGTTCGTCCACCTTCACCCGTGCCTGTGCCTCGTTGGCCTCCTGCTGCGCCCGCTCCGCCGCCGCCTGCGCTTCCTTGGCCTGCTTCACTTCCGGCAGGTCGTTCACGAATGCGTTGAACTCCTCGTCGCTCATCCCGCTCTTCTTCAGCACGCGGGCTTTGCGCTCTGCATCGAAGCGCTGCCGGTACTCGTCGTACTCCGCCTTCGATGTGATGGGCTGCTTCGTGTACGGGTTCACCAGTCCGCTGTTTCGGAACGCCTCGTCGATGGTGCGCCTCGCTTCTTCCTGTGCGTCTGTGCGCGCCTTCTCCACGGCGGCATCCCGCTCCGCCTCCGCCTTGCGGCGTGCCGCCGCAAACGCTGCGTTCTGCTCCGGGGTCTGCTTGCCCGTCTCACTATGATCTTCGCCGTCCTCCGCAGCTCCCTGCGGTTCTTCGGCGCTTGTGTCCTGCGTCTCTTCTTCGGCAGGGTCGGCGGCTTCCTGCTCTTCTGCGCCTTGCGCCTGTGTGGTCTCGTCCGTGGCAGGGTCGGCGATCTCCTGCTCTTTTCCGCCTTCGTCAATGCCAAACAATGCGCCGTAGTCGATGTCCATGTGTTGTGCTCCTCTCTGGATTTTTGCGCTTTTCCTGCGAATGTGGGGCTTGCTTTGTCAGATGGTCTTACTTGTTCTTGCTGCCTCTCAGGTCGTTGCCGGTCTTCACGGTGCCGTTGCCCTTCTTGTTGTCGCCGCTGAAGGGTGCCTTCACCACCTGCGCGCCGGTGTTCTTGATGCTGCCAGCGTAGGTCTTATCTGCCATCTCTGCGTCCTCCTTTCTTTCCTTGATGCTCCTTTGTGTCACGGTCGGCGGCGCGGGTGCCCCAGTCCCGCGCCGCTTCCCGCTTCAGGAGGTCGGGCGATACCCGAATGATAGGGAAGTATCTATGTCAGACGGGAGCATTTGCTCCCATGGTCTGCCCGGAATCACGCGCAGCGTCCTGCTGCGCTCTCTGGATGACGGCCTGTGCGGTCTGCATGTCCAGCCCGCCATTCTGCTGCCGCTGCATCTGCGCCTGCTGCATCTGCTGCTGTGCCATCTGCATCTGCATGGCCATCTGCTGCTGCAGCTGCTGTTTGTGCTGTTCCTCTTCGAGGTATGCCCGCGTCTCTCCGGCTCCCGGATAGTGCAGCAGCTCCATCTTCGTCCAGAACAGGATGAGCGTCTGAATCTGCGCCGGGTCTCCGAAGGCTCCGGTCTGCAGGTTCATGCGCGTCTCCTGCCACATGGCCTCGCGGTTCGATGCCAGCGGGGCGGAGGTATCGCAGCTGAAGAGGAACTGATCGTTCCAGCACCACTCTCCCGCCGCGTCCTGTTCAAGGAAGTCATAGCGGTTGAACGTCTCGTACTGTGCGTTGCCGTGGATGTCGTTGGACACCACCGGCCTCGGCTCGTCCGTGTACGCCAGCTTGAACTTGAACATGGCCTCGAACAGCGCCGCATACGCCGCGTCTTTCATCACGCGCTTGCTTTCCAGTCTGCCAGCACTCTGCGCCGCCGCGAACTCCTTTGCCTTGCCGCTGGTGGCCGTGCGGTCTGTCCGCCCCTGAAAGCTGTCCGTGATGCCGATGATCTGGCGTGCCTCTTCGTATACCTGCGACAGGTACACCATGTCCTGCTCCACGTTGCCCTGCAGGTCGTATACGTCGATCAGCGCTTTGGTGGCCGCATTGCCCGGTCGGATGACCTTCATGTCCTCCGCGTCCACGCGGATGCTGGCCTCGTCCGGCAGCGTGATGTAACTGCCCGATTTCAGCAGCTTGTCGATGATCTTGCTCTCGATGCGGTTGGTGGTGTTCTGCTGGTCAGCGATCTTGTCAATATCGCTGTCTCCCAAGAACCTGCCGTACACGCTCACGTTCTTCTGCAGGATGACCGGGAAGATGTCTGGCTTGTAGAACGGCACCTTCGTCGGCTCCTCGATGATCTCCACCACCGGCAGCCCCAGCTCGTCCGTCTCCGTGTCGGATGCCGCCTCTCGGCGCACCATGCCGCCGATGGTGCTGCCGTCGCTTCTGGTGACGGCCACAGGGATTTCCTCGAACTCTTCCTCGGTCTCCTCCCACTTGCTTCCGCCGCAGTACGGGCATTTTTTCCGCCCGCCCCGCAGCGGCAGCGGCCTCGTCTCTCTTGCAAGCGCATCCGCCGCCGCGTCAAAGTCCACCTCCGCCGCCGTGCTCATGCCGTTCGGCAGCAGGATGTCCGGCGCGTCCATCTCCGGCTCCGTCAGCAGCGGCTCCACCGCGCCGCACTTCACGCACCTGCGCAGCCGCCTCGCCTGATAGTCTTCAAGGTCTTCCAGCTGCGTGTCGTTCACCCAGCTATAAAGACCGATGCCTCCCTTGTCGTTGCGGTAGTATGCGATGTACTGCGTCACAAGGTCGTTCGCCGTGGTGTCCCCACCGGTGCCCTTGATGTCCGGCTCTTCCTCGCTCTCGTCTGATACGTCCACATCGTAGCGCCTGCGGATGTATTCCTTCGTCTGCGGGATTTTGAGGATGATGTAGTCCATGTCCTCGATGCCGGTGTACACGCCGTCCTGCGGGATGATCTGCTTCGGGTGAAGCGTGGATACCGCCAGCTCCCCAATGGTGAAGTGCGTCCGCTGCGTGTTGTCCCACTCCACCAGAAACGCCGCGCCGCCCTGAATGGGCACCGTCCGCTCCATGATGTCGTTGAGCTGTTCAAACGGCATTCTGTCAAGCTCGTTGCGCAGCATGTCCTCGATGAGCTTTGCTTTCATCTCGTCCTGCTTGCGTCTGGCCGTCACCTTCGGCTGCGGAATGTTGCTGTCTGTCTGCGCCTCGATGATCTCCGCGCAGATATTGCGCACATGCACGGCCTTCGTCTTCCGCTCGCCCTGCACGATAGGCCGCATCTCGTTCGTCCCGGCATACAGCGCCTCCCGCTCGTCCATGCGGCTGGTCTCGCCGTCGTATGCCGCTTCGTTGGTCTTCAGCCTGTCCTGCCAAAGCCGCAGCTTGTTCTTGTCCTGTTTCTTCATAGCGTCCTCCTGTTATCGCTGCGGATTGCCCCAGCGTTTACGCAGCATCTCCCGCTCCGTCGGTGATGCGTTCTCATAGTCCTCCCACATGGATGCCGTCCATAGCCGCGCCACCGTTTCCTTCTGTGCGATGTAGCTCTGCTGCGGCCTGATGTAGTGTGCGATGGCAAGGCTCAGCACGCAGTCATCGTGTGCTCCCAGCTCCGCCTCCGGCTTCAGCGTCTCCGGATTGCGCACGAATGTCAGCATCTCCTGCAGCGTTGTCTCGTCGTTCACGTTGGTGATGTCATCGCGCACCGCCTTGATAAGCTCCGCAAGGATGACCGGCCTCGTCTTCGTGTTGGTGAGAAAGCCAAAGCTCTGCTTGATCTTGTGCGTGTAATCGTCGATGCTCTCCCGGATGTACTGCTTCGGATACCGCAGCCGCTCCAGCTCCATCACCGGGTAAGTGGAGAAGTTGGTCTCAATGCCGATGAGCGCCGTGTTGTAGTGCAGCCCCAAGCAGTAGACCTGCCGTGCGAACACATCCTCGTCGAACTTGCCTCGCAGCACCGCCACCTGCTCTCCGGTTCTGTTGTCCAGCACCTGCGCCACAAAGCTGTCGCTGCCTTCTCCTGCAGTGTCTCCGCCGATGACGTAAGGCACGCCCTTCTCCGGCTTCTTGTAGACCTTGATGCAGCCGTCCCTCGCGTCCTCCCATCGGATGTCCGTCAGCGTCAGCCCGTCATCCGCGTATGTGAAGAGGCCGGTGCACACCGGTTCCTTCAGCTCCTGCAGCCGTCTTCCGATGGCCTTGCCGTTGAATACCGTCTTGCCCGTCACGCCCCACATGCCGAGGCAGTAGACCTGATAGTAATATTCGTCCGTCTCCTGAAAGCTCTCCAGCGTCCGTATGGCTGCCGCATCCAGAAAACGGTTGTCCTTGTAGGTGCTCTCGTGCACCCGCGCTCGTTTGTCCCGCCGGTCAAAAAATCGTTTCTTCAGCCAGTGCTGAATGCTGATCGGGTTGAAGCTCAGGATGATCTGCTGGTACTCCCGCGTCTTTCCGCGCAGTCGGATGTCAAGCTGGTTGAAGTCTCCCTCCAGCAGCTCGCTGGCCTCTTCAATCCAGATGCCCGTGATGTTGTAGATGGATTTCAGCTTCTCAACGTCATCCAGTCCCGCAAAGATGATCTCGCTGCCGTTTTGGAAAGAGATGGTCAGGTCTGATTTGTTGGCCTTGTACCCGCTGTCCGGATAGAACTCCGCCAGCTGTCCCAAAAGCTGCTTGAAGCAGCTCTCTCGCAGCGTCCTCGCTACCTTACGGCACACGAGGAAGCGGTGTCCCGGCTCGTTGACCGCCCGCTCCAGCACCTTCCGTCCCGCGAAGATGGACTTGCCCGAACCGCCGCCGCCTTTCAGCACCAGATACCGGTGTGTGTCAGCGAACAGCGGCAGGAAGGTTTCGTTGTTGGTCTCCCGCAGTCCCTCGTACCACGTTACGATTTCATAGAGCTTGTCGATCTCCTCGCGGCTCATGGCCTTCAGCTCAGAGGCCGTCCACTTCGTCTTCATCGCACTCGCTCTCCCCGTCATCAGCCCTCAGCAGCGCCAACTTCTCATGGTAGGTGGCGGCGTGCTTCATGCTCTCGCGGGTGTCCTTGCCCAGTTCGACCTCCTGCTTCTGCTTCCAGCCGTAGTTGTTCTGCAGGTTGAAGATGATGCCCTGCACGCCCTTCTCCCGTGTCAGCAGCTCCTGCTCCAGATACGCCTCGATTCGGGTTCGCGCCCCTTGGCATATCCCCGCCAGCTCCGGATGCAGCGCAGCGTCCGCGTAGTTCTGCCATGTGCTCCGGTCAATGCCCAAATACAGGCACATGCCCGTCACGCTCGGCGGCACCACGAACTGCACCACCTTGATCTCCTCGTCGTCATCGTTGCGGATGATGCCGCCGGTGTCGTCTCTTGCCGGAATTGTCCGTGATATGCTCCGGAAATAACGCTCGATCGCTTCCCGCAGTCCCTTTTTCGTGTATTTTTTCGGCCTTCCTGCAGCCATCTGCGCCACCTCCTTGCTCCGGCGCTATAAGGTTCCCGCGCGTGCGTGCGCGCATCGTGCGCGCTTGTCGTGGGGAAAAATTCATTTTGCCGCACAGCCTTCGCCCGCCCCTCGAATTATCTTGCTGTGCTCTTACCCGCTGGCGGTGTGCGCCAGCTCACGCTATCATGGTACGACAAAAAGTGTGTCGCTGAGTTGCAACTTTTCCGAAAACGAAAAACGCACGCAGGTGTGTTCCTGCGTGCGTTCTGCATGTGTTTTTACAGCTGCGTTGGGAAGTTCTCGTAATACTTCCGCACCTTCCGGTACAGCGTGGTCTTGTCCATGTGGTGCCGCATGGCCAGCGCCGTGGCGCTGGCATCCGTGGTCACAAACTCGAATAGCGCCTGATAATACTCCCCGCCGTGCTCCAAACACAGGTTGAGTATCTTCTGCTGTGCCGCCTCGTCCAGCTCCCGGTAGCGGCGGGAGGTGAAGTAGATATACCCCTGCCGGTTGTAGTCCGCCTTCACGCCGCGCTTATATCGAAACATCTGCTTCACCTCCCGTGTTATCATACGCCCGCGAAGCTCTCCCGGATGGTGCCCCCCCGTGTCTCAAAAGCCACCACATGGAACCGCCCCAGCGGATGGATGTATATCACCGTTCCGTCGTAGGCGCGTCTGCGTGCCTTTCTTTTCCGGTTCCGGTCTCTGATCTCTTCCGTCTCTCCGAAAGTCTCCGGCACCCGCTGCACTCTGTCTCCGATCTTCACAGTGCTTTCCCTCCGTGGCGGTACGGGCGCGTGCGGTTGTACTCGTGCTTCTGCGCCAGCACCGCCTCCACATCCACGCCTTCCTTGCCGCACCAGTCGAGGATGCGGATGAGGCAGTCCACCATCTCCGTGGCAATGCCCTCCGGCTTGCAGCTGTGCTCCGGCTTGCCATCCACTTCGCACTGTGTTTCCTTGTCGCAGTGGCCGCAGCAGCCGTAGATCATGGGTTTCCCGTTGCGGTATTCCTCCAGCGCCTCGGACAGTTCGCTGTGGCACAGCGCCACAATGTCTCCGAAGCTGCGCGGCTCGTCCCACCAGCCGTGCTCCACCGCGTTCTGGTGAATGTCCCGTGCCCACTCGTTCAGTGTCTTTGCCATATTCAATTCCTCCCGGTTATGTATTGCCCCGCATCAGGGTCTGCCTGATGGAGTGCGCTTTTTCATGCGCGCAGGCTGCGCCGCCGAAGAACCGCTCCACTCACGCCTGCGCATCTCGAAGTGGATATATGTCCCTCGGTTGATATTGTTCTTGTAGCAGGTGGCCTCCACCAGCTGAAAGTCCGGGTAGCGGTCTTCAAACCACTGCCACTGCGTTCCGCACTCGATGGCCTCCTCGATGTCTGCTATGTCGTCCATGTTCAGCTGCCCGTCAAACTGCGCGCACTGCGGGATGGTCAGGTTCCGGCTCTGGTTCCAGCGCTTGAAGAAATGCTTGTCCTTGGCGATGTAGTGCGCAAGGCCGGTCACGCCGGATTCGTTGAACTGCAGCCGCTTGCTGTTGGCGTATCCCAGCCCCCACACCTTCTCGATGGTGTCGCGGTCTAATCCTCCGCTGAGAATGACATGGTGATGCACTCTTCCGCTGGTCTTGCCGTATTCTGTGCAGCTGATGTACTTCAGTTCCATCCCCAGCTTTGCATACCGGCGCTTCAGTCTTCGGATGTAATTGCTCAGGATGTGCTGCGCTTCCTCCTCCGTCTGCGGCTCTTCGCCGGGACGGTAGGTCAGATGCAGGGCAATGTCATCCTCGGTGAAGTTGCTGTGCACTAAGCGGGTCAGCTTCTTCTCCGCGTTCTTCTGGTTCAGCTTCTGCTGAATTTCGCTCGTGGGCTTGCACCGCGATCTCCGCTTCCCCGGCGCTTGGAATACCGGATATATGTCTCCGTCCATGTAATCGCCGCAGACATATACGCTCTCCCGGTTGAATGTTCTCCCTGTGTACATCCCCGCAGCTCCTCTCTGGTTGCTAAGTTAAGATTGGTTACAAGCCTCAATTCGCGCGTGCGCGCGCGAATTATATATAAGTATTCAGCCTGCCATCGTCAGTGCCGGGAGGCTGTCCCCGGCAGACAGGACGCACAGCGCGCCCTGTTTCGGCTATGTGGATAAATAATGCCCGTAGCACCACGCTGGCGGTGCATTCCCTTCCACGCACGCTTCCTTGCCCTTCGGAAAAAGCTGCGTCACCCGCCCGTAGGCGCTCTGCGGTTTCATCATGGGAACGCCGTCCGCCCGCGCCGGTGCGCGTTCCTCCGACCTTGCCCGGTATCCGCAGCGCAGCGCGTCTGTGTCGCGGCTCCATTCCTCCCGGAAGGCATGTGCGCAGCTGCTGCAGCTCGGTTTCATGTTTCGCTCCTTCCCGCGCGCACGCGGCGCGCGGATGGTTTCGATCTCAGATTAAAGGCAGAAGCCGAAGGCCACGCCACTCGCAAAGCACGCGGTGTAGCAGAAGGCGCCGCCGTCGCTGCCGACAATGCAGAAATACGTGGAGTCGCTGCCATACGGAGAGCGAAGCCAGTACCACCATGTACCGTTCCCCGGTCTCTCTTTCACGCGGCTGCGCTCCGTGCTGAACAGCTCCAGCTGTGTCTCATCTGTGTCCGCCGGTGCCCAGTCCTCTGCTCCTTCCTTACCGAACATCTCTGTGAACGACGGCAGCCACAGCTTGTCCTCGCTCTCCAGTCGTTCGCCGTCCATGGTCTGCACGATGCGGCGCGGCACGATCATCTCCCGCAGCTCATCCGGCAGCATGCGGATAATGGTTTCGTTGAGCCACAGGCGCATCTCGCTGTCCCGCCAGCCGCCTTTGCTGGTCATGCGCTTGTTCATCCCGTGTTCGTCCTTCATGCAGTCCTTCAGCAGGAAAATCAGCCCACGCTCCGTGGTTCCCACGGCCTGCACCGTCAGCTCTTCGCCGGTCTTCAGCGTGATGTCCAGCTCATCTCCCACCTGCAGCAGCTCCTGCAGCTTTCCGTCCGCCTGCGCCTTCTTAATGGTGTTCCACTCGATCTCGCTTGTGATGGTCTTTCTGATATTCATGGGGCATCCTCCTGATTATCTGTACCGTTCATCCCACGGTACGAAGTATTTTCCGCACGCCTTCTTCAGGCGCTCGTCCACCTTGCCCTGCGTGAACCATATCTGCTTGTCGGTCTTTGCATCCGCAAGGCACATTTCCGCATAGGTCATAAAGGTCTGGTCGTAGCAGTCGCTCAGCTTCTTCAGCCGCTCTTCGCCCCAGCCGAAGTCTTCGTGCATGGTGATGAGCATCATGTCCTTGCACTACTGCAGCGTAAAGCGCCGGGTCTTCTCATCCCGAACAGCCTGCTGCGCCGCCAGCTTCTGTAGGTATCCGCTCTGCTTTGCCATCGCTTATCCCTCCAGTGTTTCCTTCAGCGCCAGCAGCTTTTCAATGGTGTCCTCATAGGCCGCCTCCAGCAGCACCGCGCAGTCTGTCATGCCCTCGTTGCCGTATGGGCAGCCCCAGTGTTCCTCGCTGCTGCATACCCGCTTGCCGCAGGCATCCATCAGCTCCACAGTCTGCCGCGCGTCCTTCAGCTCCTTCAACAGCCCCTGTGCCTTTTGCAGCGTCTCAGGCTCCAGATCGCTGCGCTCGTATTCCCGCAGCTTCTCGTAGCAGCGCCGCTGATTGCATCGTCCATCCTCGCAGAAGCTCCCGCCGGGGATGGAATCGCACTGCGCAATGTCGCAGAAGGAAAGGTCGGTGTCCACTGTCAGCCGTTTCATTTGCCGCACACCGCCGGTCTGCTCTGCAGCTCTCCGCCGCAGGCCGCATAGCCCGCAAGGTCTACCCAGTTGTCGCTCTTGCCGTGTCCTGTGGCAATGCGTGCGATCTTCAGCAGCGCCAGCAGCGCCGCCACATCCTCCGGCACGATGCAAACCTCCGCCGCCGGGTCTCCGACGCATTTTTCTTTGATGTAGGTCTCCCACAACTCCCCGATCACACGGAAGCTGTCCTCCGGTGTGCCGTAGTCTTCTTCTCTCTGCCCGCACACGCAGACCTCCGCCGCGTGCAGTAATTCGCTTCTCGTCATCATTCATCCTCCCCGTGCAGCACCGCGATGTTTGCCAGCACGCTGGCATTCGTCCACTCCATGGCCAGCAGGATCGCGCTGCGCTGGAACTCGCCCGCCAGCGCGCAGAATGCGTCGCCGTTATGGTCTTTCACCGCGCTCCACATATCTTTGTGCACGTCCTTGATGGCCTTCATCCGGCTCTCCACGTTCTCGATGTTTTCCTTCAGCTGCGCCCATGCCTCCCGGTCACTGGCAAATCCGCGTCCGCGTTCTTCCATAATTCCGCTCAGCAGCTCCGCAGAGGTCGCCTGCATGTTGCCCATCAACTTCTGCTGTGCGCTCAGATTATCCATGCTGCACCTCCGCGATCTCCCAGTCCTCCGCCAGCATGTCCGTCTGGCTTGCCAGCCACGGCACGCAGCTGCGCGGTGCATCCGGATTGTTGCTGCGCAGGCCAGTGGTGTCGATGTAGATGTACGGGCTGGTCATCTTGCTGTGCTCATCCGGCACCTGCAGCTTGATGAAAATGCCCTTGCCGTTCCAGCCTCTGCGCCGAACCGGCCAGCCGCAGCGCAGCTTGCTCAGTGCCCAGCCAAAGTCGTGCGTTTTCGCTTCCACCGCCTTGCACTTCGCAGCGCGCTCCTCGTCCGTCCTCTTCTGCAGGGCACCAGCTCCCACAGCCGGTTCTCGATGTGCTGCAAGCACAGTCTCTTGCCCAGCTCCGCGTCGTAGTTGGCCGGGTCTACGCACGCGCTGCTCTCCGTCAGGATGAAGCCGTTGCGCAGCCGCACCGTCACCACCGTGCACTTGCCGAACTCCGTGCGTACCTGCACGTCCGCGCTGTTCAGCAGCAGGTCGATCTCCGCCTGTGTTACCTTGATGTCGCTCATGTTCATTTCCTCCTGTCATTTTGTTTGTATATCGTCCGCCCCCACTGGCAGCGTGGGCAGAGGTATCCGTCCTTTGGTATCGTTTGGCCTTTGGCGATGTTCCATCTTAGCCCGCAGCCACGGCAGGTCTCATACCGCAGCCCCGGTATCTCCCGCGCTTCCCGTTCTCTCATGCGCCTGCCTCCCGGTACAGCTTTGTTCTTCCGCTTTCGATGTGGCAGCGGTTGATGAGCGGTCTTTGCTTTCTTCCGCCATCCAGAATTACCCTGAGATCGTCCGGTGTCCGGATGATCTTTTCCACGGTTGTAACCATCAGCCACTCGTGGCTTTCCGTGGAACAGTCATATATGACGGTCATGCCCACCTGAAGCTCATCCCATGCAAGCCTCCGCCCGTGTTCCTCTGTGTATGCGCCCACGCGCAGCGCAGCGGGGAAGAGGCTCAGCTGTTCCATCCGCTCACTCCTCATACGGGCTTTGCAGGCTCCAGTCCCAAACTTGCCCGCCGTCCCACTCCGTCCGGAAGTGGTTGTGTTCTCCGTCGCCGGTGAAGAAAAGGTATTCCCTCGGCAGCACTCTTCCGGTGTCAGTCTTCCCGTCCTTTTCGTCCAGCCACCGTTCGATCACATCCAGCGCCAGCTCCTCCAGCTCCGGCAGCAGCGGATGATCTGCTACATATCCATGGAACTGGTACGGCTTTGTCACCACAGCAATCACGCCCGCCGGTGTCGCATCCCGTGCATCGTCTGCTCGGTTCAGAATGCACCACACCACCGCTGCCCGCTCTGTTGTTCCGCACACCATGGCCTCTCCGTATACGGTCTTGGCGATGTACGCCGCCGCATCCGTCCATGCGCTCATGTCCCGCTCAGGTTCTTCCTGTCGGATGACCGGCTCTGGCATGTACGTCACATAGGTCTGCGTCAGCTTCTCGGCCACCGCCTCGTCCTGCTCAATCGGCTGCGCCGTTGTGCTCAACATCAGCAGGTTAGCCACCACCGCCGCCAGCATCATCATCGCCGCCGCTGCCGCAAGTGCTCTCTTTCTCATTCCATCCACCCCGCCAGCCACGCGAACAGCGCCGCCGCGCACATGGATGCAGCCATCATCAGGAAGCCCGTGCCCAGCGCGATGCTGTCCTGCTCCACGCCTCCGCCGATGCCCAGCATCAGCAGGAAGCTCAGTCCCGCCAGCGCACCCCACACGCTCTTCAGTGTCCGGCGCTTGCGCCTATGTACCGTGCGGTATCTCGTCTCCATGTTTTTCCCTCCGTCTAAAACGGCAGCTCGCCGTCGTCTTCCGTGATCTCGTCGTAGGCGTTCCCGCCCTGCTGGTAGATGTCCGCCACCTGCTCCAGCTTCTTCGTGTCGCCGAAGTACAGGTTGGTGGCGTTCAGCTCCGTCTCCTTGCGGGTCTGGTCGTGTTTGTCCTTCCATGTGCGTGTCTGCAGGCGGCCTGTGGCCACCACCATCCGCCCCTTGCCGAAGAACTTGCACAGGAACTCTGCCGTGCCTCGCCATGCCACACAGTCGATAAAGTCCGTGGCACGCTTGCCATCTTCCCCCGGCTTGCCGTCTCGCTCCACCGCCAGCGTGAAGCTGCACACCGGCGTGCCGGTGTTTGTCCGCCGCAGCTCCGGGTCAGCGGTCAGCCGCCCCATGATGGCCGTGTCATTCAGCATCGCTCTCAACCTTTCTCTCGATGGATTTCATCAGCTTCAAAAAATCAGCCGCCTGCGGATATTCGCCCGTGTCGTCGCGGACAACCTCCGCCAGAAAGCTCTGAAGCTCTCGCCAGCAGGCGGTATAATAAATCTCGTTTCGATCACTCTGCATCTGTTTATCTCCACTTTTCCATGATGTTCTCCGCCGCTTCCTTCGTCAGCCCGATGAAGTCCTCGTCCGTCGTGCCTATCAGGATGGCGTTGCCTACGATGGCATCGTTGAAGAGGTATGCCATGTCTGTGGCCAGTCGGTTCACCGGCATCCCCAGCAGCTTGCCCTCCTCGTTGATGATGAGCGTCAGCCCCACGCCCTGCTCATGGCTCCATTCGCCCGCCAGCGCCGTGGGCACCGTTTCAATATGGCCTTCTACGATCTCCTGCAGCGCCTTCAGGTCTAAGCTGTCGCCGGGGTAGCAGTGCAGCAGCACCGTCTCCTCGTTTGGCCTGATGATGATCGCATATCTCTCCATGCGTTTTTCCTCCTTCACCAATTCACGCACAATTCCTCGTCCAGAATCTGAAATGTTCCGGTCGGCTTCTCTTCCGTGGGCTGCAGGTCTTCCTCATCCAGATAGTTCCTGCCGAACTCCCGCATGAAGTCCTCCTTCGTCCAGCCCATCCGCTCCATGGCCATCTTCTGGCCGTAGCGGTGCAGCTCGTCCATGGTCTCCCGGCAGCTGTGCACCGCTTTCTCCCCGAAGATGTGGCAGCTTCCGTGGCACAGGTAAACTGTCAGACCGTACTTCTCGCTCTTCTTGCGGTATGCGCCGCCGAAGATGTGGTGCTTGTCCAGCGGCTCCGCCGTCCCGTTCCTGCCGCACAGCCAGCAGCTTCTTCCTGTGTACATCTTTCTGCCTCCTTCAGGTTTCTGCGGCGTGTCTCTTGCAGCGCCCGTCCACGCCTACGCCTTTGAACTTGCCCTTGTTCGCTCTCGCGCGGGCAGCGTCCAGCCGTGCCTTGTCGATGTCGTACTCGAATCTGCCGTTCGCATCCAGCTTGTCGGTCATGCCCCGGTTCAGCTCGCGGTATACGGAAGTCTCGTGCAGTCCCACCGCATCCGCGATGTCGCCCACCTTCCAGCCATCTTTGTACAGCCTTGCGATCTCCATGCGCACCTCGTCATCCATGACCTTGTATTTCAATTCAGTGCTCAACCTTCTCACTCCTTCCGCCCATTTGAGCATAAAAAAATATCGCAAGTCGAACCGTTTAGGTTCTTCTTGCGATATATTTTACAGGTTGCCCATTTCCCTTGAGAAATTTGCGCTTTTTGTCGGAACTCTTGCGGCGAGCGGCTTTGCGCCTGCCAAGAAAGCGACAGATTTTCCACAGCGGTGAGGAAGCGTGTGCGCAGGCCCCCCAAAAAGGGTGCTGCGCTATTGAAATCAAAAAGCTTCAGAACAGTTGTAAAGCTCTGAAAATAGACTCAGCAGAGAGAAAAGACTTTTTCTACACGCTGAAGCGGCATGGCAGAACGCCATGCCGCTTCATGATGCTTGAAAACTTACTTGTGGTCAACAGCGGACATGTGACGGATCAGCTCCACCATCTTGTTGGAGTAGCCGCACTCGTTGTCGTACCAGGAAACAACCTTCACAAAGGTGTCGGTCAGAGCGATACCGGCCTTCTTGTCGAAGATGGAGGTGCGGGAATCGCCCAGGAAGTCAGAGGAAACAACTTCCTCATCGGTGTAACCCAAAACACCCTTCAGCTCGCCCTCGGAAGCGTCTTTCATGGCCTTGCAGATATCCTCATAGGTGGCGGGCTTAGCCAGCTTGACGGTCAGGTCCACAACGGAAACGTCCAGAGTGGGAACACGCATGGACATACCGGTGAGCTTGCCGTTCAGCTCGGGGATGACCTTGCCGACAGCCTTGGCAGCGCCGGTGGAGGAGGGGATGATGTTGCCGGTAGCAGCACGGCCGCCGCGCCAATCCTTCAGGGAAGCGCCGTCCAGCAGCTTCTGAGTGGGAGTGACAGAGTGAACGGTGGTCATCAGGCCTTCCACGATGCCAAACTTGTCATTCAGGACCTTGGCAATGGGAGCCAGGCAGTTGGTGGTGCAGGAAGCGTTGGAGACGAAGGTCATGTCGCTGGTGTACTTATCCAGGTTGACGCCGCAGACGAACATGGGGGTGTCATCCTTGGAGGGAGCGCCCATGATGACGTGCTTGGCACCGGCGTCGATGTGGCCCTGGCAGAGCTCCTTGGTCAGGTGTTTGCCGGTGCACTCGCAGATGTACTCAGCACCCACGGAAGCCCAGGGAATGTCCTTGACCTCCATAGAGGTGAAGACGGGGTACTTCTTGCCGTTGACGATCAGACCGCCGTCATAAGCCTCGACAGTGCCGGGGAACTTGCCGTGAACAGAGTCATACTTGAGCATGTAAGCCATGTACTCGGGGTTCATGAAGGGATCGTTCAGAGCGACAACCTCAACATCGTCATGAGTCAGGGCAGCGCGGAAAGTGAGACGGCCGATGCGGCCAAAGCCATTGATACCAATCTTCGTGAGCATGGGAAAACTCCTTTCAATATTGAAAAAACTTTAAAAGATTAAAGAATCGTTTGCGCAAACGATTATTTCTTTGCTTTTACTATCTTATCATGGACGATAAAAAATGGCAATCAGCATTTTGCATAACATTCTGAGAGCATATTGGGCAAAATGGCGAGGATTTGGTTGGAATTTGATAAAAAAGCGAAAAAGTAGAAGAAAGGAGCCAAAAAAGACTTGACGTTATATGAAGCGGGGGCGTATACTGTAAAATGCAAATGATTACGCAAACGTAGAAAAATTGCGTAAAGAGGTGAACGATCATGAAGGTGACCATCAGCGATGTGGCAAGGTTGGCGGGTGTTTCCACCGCCACGGTTTCCCACACCATCAACTCGACCCGCTACGTCTCCGGCGAGACCAAGGAGAAGGTCTACCGGGCTATCGCGGAGCTGGGCTACACGCCGGACGCCTCGGCCAGAAGCTTCCGGACCGGAAAGAAAAAAACCATTGGATTTATCGTTCCGGATATTTCCAATAAGTTTTTCGCAACGATGATCGAATCCGTGGAGAATTATCTCTCTGCCCACGGATACCATCTGATCATTGCCAATACAAAGGAGAATCCGGAGCGGGAGGAGACCAATATCCGCCTGCTTTCCGCGGGACTGGTGGACGGGCTGCTCATCGCCAGCACCATGGAGGATTTCAGCCGGTTCGAGTCCCTGATCCCCGCCGGATTTCCGGTGGTGCTGGTGGACCGGACCTTTGACACAAAGCGGTTCCCGTCGGTGAGCGTGTCCAATTTCCAACCGATCTACCGCAGCGTCTGCCGTCTGGCGGGCAAGGGCGACAAGCGGATCGGCATGATCGGCGGCCTGCCCCGGCTGTCCTCGACCAAGGAGCGGATCGCTGCCTATCAGGAGGCGGTGGCGGACTGCGGCCTGCCTCAGGATGACCTGTTGATCCGCTACGGCAACTCTATGGAAAACAGCGCCCAGTCCTGTCTGGATGAGCTGCTGGAGCAGAAGTGTGACGCGCTGGTGGTGGCCCAGGGCCTGATGGCCTCGGAGACGGTGATCTACCTCCACAAGAAGGGCCTTAAGCTGGGAGAGGACATCGATCTGGTCACCTTCGTGGATTACGATTCGGATATCAACTATCTGTATTCAAAGCAGATGGACTGCATCATCCAGCCGGTGGAAAAGCTGGGCGAGACTGCCGGCGAACTGATCCTCCGGCGGATCGAAACGCCGGATGCCCCGGCCTTTGAACAGGTGCTGACCTCCACCTATCAGCCCTGCAGCATGTAATAAGAAAAATGTTTATGCCCCGTCCCGGATCATTCCGGGGCGGGGCTTCGTCTTGACAGGACCATACGGGTATGTTATGGTTGGAACGTCTCCGGAAAGTGTTTCTGACCGGCGACACCATGCCCGCATACCGTTCTGCCGGTGAGGATGCTCCGAACCGAAAGATGAGGAAGGACAAGATCGCTGTACATTTGTCATCCCCTCTGCTGAACGGCAGGGGGGATGTATTACTTTATTGAGAAGGAGAGACCGCTGTGGAAGCTGTGGAAACGCGGGTGGCCGTCATTGCCATCATTGTCCGGGAGGGCACGCAGGTCGCGGCACTGAATGATCTGCTGCACCAGTACGGGCCGTATATCGTGGGCCGCATGGGCGTACCCTACCGGGAGAAGGGCGTGAACATCATCAGCGTGGCCATGGATGCCCCCGGTGACGTCATCTCCGCCCTGTCTGGAAAGCTGGGTCGCTTGGAGGGTGTCACCGCCAAGACCGTCTATGCCCCGGCGGGGAGCGTATGAAAGGAAGAAAAACCATGAACTGGAAGAAAAAACTGTTGGCGCTGGGCCTGTCTCTGGCCCTGACCCTGTCCCTGACTGCCTGCGGCCAGAAGGCCGCCGAACCGGAACAGCCGGAGGAACCTGCCCAAACGGAAGAACCTGCGGCCGAAGCGCCGGATGGTACAGAGACGGACACTGCCCATTTCAGAATTGCTGCCCTGAAAGGCCCCACCGCCATGGGCCTGGTGGAACTGATGAGTCTGAGCGACACGGCCAATGAGATGATGGAGGGCAAGGAGAATGTGGTATCCACCGGCAATACCTACGAATTCACCCTGGCCGGTTCCGCCGACGAGGTGACCCCCGCCCTCATCAAGGGGGACCTGGACATGGCCTGCGTGCCCGCCAACCTGGCCGCCGTGCTGTACGGCAAGACCAACGGTGCCGTGGAGGTGTTGGCGGTGAACACCCTTGGTGTGCTGTATATCGTGGAAAACGGGGGAACGGTGCAGTCTATGGCGGACTTAAAGGGCCAGACCATCGTGGCCGCCGGTAAGGGCAGTACCCCGGAATACGCTCTGCGGTATCTGCTGACGGAAAACGGCATTGACCCGGACAAGGATGTGACCATCGACTGGAAGAGCGAGCACAGCGAGTGCGTGGCGGCGCTGGCCAGCGGTCAGGCCACCATTGCCCTGCTGCCCCAGCCCTTTGTCACCGTGGCGCAAAACAAGATCGAGGGCCTGCGGATGGCCTTGGACCTGACGGCGGAGTGGGACAAGCTGGATAACGGCTCCGGCCTCATCACCGGCGTCATCGTGGCCCGGCGGGATGTGGTGGAGGCCAATCCCGGCGCGGTGGACAGCTTCCTCCAGAATTACGCCGCCAGCGTGGAGTGGGTCAACGCCAACAACGCGGACGCCGCCCAGCTGATCGCAGAGTATGGCATCATCGAGGCCGCCCCTGTGGCGGAAAAGGCACTGCCCTACTGCAACATCGTCTGCATCACCGGCAGCGAGATGAAGGACAAACTCTCCGGTTACCTGCAGGTCCTGGCCGACGCGGAGCCTTCCTCCGTGGGCGGCACTCTGCCTGGGGATGATTTTTACTACGGCGGATAAAAACGGAAAATCCGCGCAGGCAGAGCTACACTTGGCCTATATCTGAATTTACGATAGAAAGGAGCGCCGCCTATGGACAGGAAAACAGACCTCCGCCTGTGGGCGGTGCTTTTCTGGCTGGCGGTCTGGCAGATCGCGGCCATGGCGCTGGCAGCGGTCTATCCCCACGGCGAGCTGCTGTTGGCCTCGCCCGTTGATGTGCTGCTGCGGCTGGGGCAGCTGGCCGTCACCGCCGCCTTCTGGCGGACGGTGGCCTGGTCCGCCGTCCGGATCTTCGGCGGATTTCTGCTCGCCACGGTGTTGGCGGTCGCGCTGGCGGCACTGGCGGCGTGGAAACAGTGGCTCCGGGGGCTGATGGCCCCGCTGGTGGCGGCGGTCAAGACAGTGCCGGTGGCGTCCTTCATCATTCTGGCGCTGGTGTGGCTCAACAGCCAGAGTCTGTCCCTGTTCATCTCGGCGCTGATGGTGTTCCCGCCGGTGTACCTGAATGTGCTGGAGGGTATCTGCCGCACGGACCGTCGGCTTCTGGAAATGGCCCGGGTGTTCCGGGTCCCCTTTGGGCGGCGGCTCCGGGGCATCTATCTGCCGCAGGTGATGCCCTATTTCCGCACGGCGGTATCTTTGGGCCTGGGCCTTTGCTGGAAAGCCGGGGCAGCGGCGGAGATCATCGGCTTGCCCGCCGGGTCCATGGGAGAGCGGCTGTACACCGCCAAGGTCTACTTCCAGACGGCAGATCTGTTTGCATGGACCGTTACCATTGTGGCGGTGTCAGTGGCGTTTGAGAGACTGTTTTTGGCGCTGGTGGACCGACTAATGGGAAAGGCGGGGCTGTGATGGAAGTCAAAAACCTATGCAAAGCCTACGGAGATCGTCCGGTGCTGGAAAACGTGTCTTTTACCGCCGGTGTGGGAGTCACGGCCCTGTGGGGGCCGTCAGGCGTGGGAAAGACCACCCTGCTGCGGATCCTGTTGGGCCTGGAAAAGCCAGACAGCGGCGAACTGATGGGAACGGCCGTCCGTTGGAGCGCCGTTTTTCAGGAGGACCGCCTGTTAGAGGGACTGGACGCCTTGGGAAATCTCCGGTTTGCGCTGGGGACGGACTACGAGGAAGCGAAAGCGGCGGCCATGCTCACGGCGCTGGGCCTGACCTGGGAGACGGGCAAGCCGGTGGGGGCGTGGTCCGGAGGCATGAAGCGCCGCTTGGCTTTGGCCCGGGCGTTGCTGGCAGTATCAGACGCCGTGGCGCTGGACGAGCCGTTCACGGGACTGGATGAGGAAAATCGCCGGAGGGCAGCACTGTGCATCGCCGCCGCGGCAGAAACCAAGCCGGTGCTTTTGGTGACCCATGACCGGACGGAGCTGAACCTCCTGCGGGCGAATATTGTAAATCTATAAGTAAGAAACCCGCCGCTGACAAAAGTCAGCGGCGGGTTTTTGCTGGATTCAATTTCCAAAACCGTTTTGCTTAAGGTGGCGGCGCATATCGGCAAGGGCCCACACCAGACTGGCGCCCAGTGCGATCCCAAGGGCATAAAGAGCGGTCTGGCGGGCAAAGTCCGCCGACAGATCCATGTCCTGCTGAACGGCATAGTACATGGCGTAATAGAGGGGCCGCCCCGGCACCAGCGGGATCAGCAGCGCGGGGATCAGAAACAGCGTGGCGGGCGCACCCATAAACCAAGCCAGAAACTCCGCATACAACGCGGCAAAGGCGGCGGCGGTCAGGGTGGGGAGCAGGATACCGGACCAGATCGAGGCGGCCGCCAGATAGACGCCGCAGGTCAGCAGACCCCCCAGAGAAGCGGCGAACATATACCGCCGACGCAGGTGGAACACCAGACAAAAACCCAGCGCCCCGGTAAAAGATGTGAGAAGCTGCACGATCACAGTCCGATCCCTCCCATCAGTAAAAAGGCGCTCATGAAGCCCATAGCCAGCGCCCCGGCCCACAGCAGCGTTTCGATGAGCCGCATGGCGCCGGAGATCGGGGAGCCTACCATGGTGTCCCGGACGGCGTTGGTCATGGCCAGACCGGGGATCAGCAGCATGATGTCACCGATCAGGATTTTGTCGGCGTGGAGCTCCGGCAGGAAAAAGGCGCACAGGGTAATGCTGATGCCAACAGCCAAAGCGGAGAGCAGATTGAATACCAAGCGGTTGGGGCACTGAGGGCCAAAATGCCGCTGGAGGCGGCAGATCACCAAGCCAAACAGGGCAGCCACCAGACCATCCGTCATGGAACCACCGAAAAACAGGGCGCAGCTTCCTGCGGCCAGCGCGCTGCCCAGGTAGACCAGCAGTGGCTTGGGGGCTTCTGCCGTGATCTGGGCAACTTCCCGGCGCAGTTCATCCAGCGGAATAGGATCGGCGCAGCATCGGCGGCTCAGATCGTTCAGCGCTTCCAGAACGGTGAAATCCGTGCCGCCGGGAGTCAGGATCCGGCGGGTCTGGGTGATGTCCCGCCCGCTGGGCAGCGTCATGGTTACCACGATGCTGGAGGTGATGACAAAGGCATTCATCCGAACAGCCCCGTAGGCCGTGCCCATGCGGGTCAGAGTGTCCTCCACCCGGTTTACCTCTGCCCCTACGGCCAGAAGCGCTTCCGCAATGTCCATGAGACAGTGCAGCAGGACCTCCGGCTGCGCCGGGACAGGGATCTTATCTGCGTTCACGTCACTCAAAAGCCGAAGAGCATAGAGCGGTCAATGTCAGCCAGACTGTGAGCACCGCACATGGCCATGGTGTCCGCAAGCTCTGCCTGAAGCTTGTCCACATAGGCCTGCACGCCCTCCTGACCGCCGCCATAGACCATGGTGACGAAAGGACGGGCGATGAGCACCGCGTCGGCACCCAGAGCCAGAGCCTTGAACACGTCCATGCCGGAGCGGATGCCGCCGTCCACAAAGACCTTCATCTTGCCGCCCACGGCGTCTACGATGGCGGGCAAAACCTCGGCGGTGGCGGGGCATTGATCCAACACACGACCGCCGTGGTTGGAAACGACAATGCCGGCGGCTCCGGCTTCCAGTGCCTTTTCCGCACCCTTTACCGTCATGATGCCCTTGAGGATAAAGGGCTTGCCGGCCATGGCGGCGATCTCCTTCAGCTGGTCCACGGTTTTACTGCCGGCGGGGGGATTCAGTCCCTTTAGGAAGGGCAGGCCGGCAGCGTCGATATCCATGGCGATGGCGCAGGGATCAGCGGCCTTTACCAGGTCCATCTTCTGCCGGACGGTTTCCAGATTCCAGGGCTTCACAGTAGGAACACCGCAGCCGCCGTTGGCCCTTAGTGCCTCGGCTGTGGCTTCCATAACAGCGGGGTTGGTGCCGTCACCGGTGAAGGCGATAATACCAGCATTGGCGCAACCCTCTACCAGAACATTATTGTAGCTCAGGTCATCGTGCTTATCGCTGTAGTGCAGCGTCACGGCGCCCACAGGGCCTGCCATCACAGGGATCGCCAGCTTGTGGCCGAAGAAATCATAAGAGGTGTCCACATCACCGTTTTCGCAGATGGTGTCCATATTGACGCACAGCTCCTGCCATTTCTGGTAGTTGCGGATGGCGCCGGTGCCCAGACCCTTGGCGCCGGGACCGGGGACCGTGTTTTTGCAGGCGAGGCCGTTGCACACAGGGCAGGCGTGGCATTTGCCCATGCAGGTCCGGGCCTGCTCCAAAACTTCCTGATAAGTCATTGCAGTTTCCTCCTGAATCGTATAGCTTTGTAAAAATCCCGTTAAAGATCAAACATATTCCCGATTGGCCTCATTTTACAGCAGGCGGCAGAAAAATACAAGTCGGTAAAATGTTGAGAGCGGCGGAACTTTTTGGCGGGAATTTCGTCTATATAAGTAGAAGAGCGGCACGACCGCTGAAAAGGAGGAAGCGCTATGAAAAGAAGGTTATTTGTCTGTTTTCTTGCACTGACCATGCTCCTGAGCCTGACTGCCTGCGGAGCCGCCAGCAAAACTGCGGCTTCCAGCGCCAACAGCCGCCCTGCGGATACTGTCTCCGCGACAGAGGAGAAGGGATATTTCGACGCTGAGACCAACGGCGGTTATGACGACGAGGGCCGGGACAGCGGAGGAAGTGTTCTGGAAAACCAGAAGATCATCTACACCGGAGACATCAATCTGGAAACCACGGCGTTTGACGAGACCGTTAAGGCGCTGGCAGCGCTGGCGGAGGTCAAGGGCGGCTATCTGGAGAGCAGCACCGTAGGCGGCGGGAGCCGGGGCTACCGGTGGGCGGATTATACCGTCCGGGTGCCCTCCGCTCAGTTTCAGGGCTTTCTGGATCAGGCCGGGGAGCTTGCCCATGTGACGTGGCGGAACACCAATTTGGAAAATATCACAGAGACCTATTATGACACGGCGGGCCGCCTGAAGACCCAGCAGATCAAGCTGGAGCGGCTGCAAAAGCTGCTGTCCCAGGCGGAAAACATGGAGGACATCATCACCATTGAGTCCGCCATTTCCGAAACAGAGTGGAATATCGAGGACCTTTCCGGCACCCTGCGGCACTATGACGCGCTGGTGGACTTCGCCACCATCAACGTCCATGTGTCGGAGGTCTATAAGTATTCCGACACGGAGGAACTGCCGGAGAATTTCGGAGATCGCCTGAGCAGCGCTATGAGCCGGGGCTGGCATTCCTTTGTGAACGGCATGGAGGACTTCGCCGTGGCGCTGGCGTACAGCTGGATGTGGCTGATCCTGTGGGCGGTCATCATCGCAGCGGCGGTGGTCATCTTGCGGAAGATCCGGCGGCGGAGCGGAATGAAAAAACCGCTGTTCAAGAAGAAAAACGATGTAAAACCGGATGACAAGTCCGGTGATACCTGATAGACTAAAGGCAGCGGGAGACCGCTGCCTGAGACTGCCGATAAAGTAGTAAATTCTCCGCGACGGTAAGGTAGGGCAGCCGTTAGCGGCTATGCCGCTCTACGGATGCCGCATACCCCTTGCGGGTAAAGGGTGTGCGCGGGAAACCCAAGAAGGGGAAACGGGCGAAGCGCCGCCAGCGGCGGATAAAGCGAGCCTGTTTCGAGGAAGGCCCCCGGTTTTCGGGGGCAAAGCACACGGAAACCGGCTGGGCCGACGGTGTATTCCTGCACCATGCGGGGAGAAAAGACTTTTTCGACACGCTGAGGCAGCGGGAGACCGCTGCCTTTTCTGATATTTTAGGAGGGATCGTTATGAAGCTGACCTGGCTGGGACACGCCTGTTTTCTTTTGGAGGAGGACGGCTATCGCATTGTATTGGACCCGTATACCGGCGTGGCGGGGTATCCGCCTTTGCACATACAGGCCCACGCCGTTTTTTGCAGCCACGGCCATTTTGACCATCACGCCACAGACTGTGTGGAGCTGCTGCCAGAGCGGGAAAGCCCGTTTACGGTCCGGGAGGTAGAGACCTTTCATGATGACCGGGGCGGCGCGCTGCGGGGGACCAACACGGTCCGAATTTTTACAGCCGGCGGCCTGTCTGTGGCCCATCTGGGCGATCTGGGGCACCAGCTGACGGCGGAGCAGGCGGCGGCCATCGGCCCGGTGGACGCCGTGCTGGTGCCGGTCGGGGGTGTTTACACAGTGGATGCCGCCGGAGCAAAGGCGGTGTGCGATGCGCTGCATCCCCGCTGCGTGGTGCCCATGCACTACCACCACGCGCCCTACGGCCTGACGGAGGTGGACAGCGTGGAGCCGTTTTTGGAGCAGTGGTCCTCGGAGGCGGTCCACCACCTGCAAGAAGCGGCGTTTGAGCTGACCAAGCAGACTACCGGGGTCATGGTTCCTTCGTTTTGAAGAATAGCTCTTGACAAAACGATGAATACTATGTAATATAGTTTTGAAAACTATATTACACGGCAATGAGGTGATCGTATGGTACAGAACAGACAGGTGACCCTGTTAGGGGATTCCATCTTGAAGGGGATCCAGGTTGATCTGGGTGACCGGCGCTACCGTACTCATAATGAGATCAATGTGGAGGCACTGGAATCGGAATTTCAGCTTTCCATTCATAATGACGCGCACTTTGGAGCCACGGTCCGCAAGGGCAGCCGCTTGCTGGACCGGATGCTGGCCCGGAAACTGCCCTGCGACATGATGGTGATGGACTTCGGCGGCAATGACTGCGACTTCCGTTGGAAGGAGATCGCGGAGGACCCCACGGGGGACCATCAGCCCAACGTGCCGCTGCCAGAATTTGTGGAGCTGTACCGGGAGATGATCCGGCGGGTACGGAGCCACGGTATCCGGCCCATCCTTACCAACCTGCCGCCGCTGGACAGCGAGCGCTTTTTCAACTGGTGGTGCGGAGATCTGGATAAAGAGGCTGTGATGCGCTGGCTGGGAGACGTGGGCAACATCTACGTCTGGCAGGAGCGGTATTCCCGTGCGGTGGAGCGTCTGGCCCGGGAGGAAAATGTGCCGCTGGTGGATGTCCGTGGAGCCTTTTTGGACTACGGCCATCTGGAGCAGACCCTCTGCGCCGATGGTACCCACCCCAACACCGTCGGTCAGGGCTTGATCACAAAGGCGTTTCAGGATTTTGGCCGGGGGCTGCGGCTGGCCGGTCAGACCGTCTGACAGAAGGACAAAAATACGGGTCGGTTTTGAAAACCGACCCGTATTTTTTACAGCTTTTTGAAGATGTGGATGCGGAAGGATGCCTGACAGTCCAGATTTTCCAACGCTTCCATCCGCTCTACGCCCGCCTTGGGGGTTTTCCAGCAGTAGGGCGTCATACGGAAGAGGGATTGGATATCCGCCTGATTTGCCAGATGGAGGGTGAAGTCCACCGGAACGATGGCCTCATAGGTGAAGCCCTCGTAGGGAGTTTCTTTTTCCTCGTTGGGGTAGGGCGCATCGTAGAGGACCCGCTTCAGCTCCCACAGATGGTCGGCGCCGGGTACCACATAGAGAAAATGGCCTCCGGGCTTCAGGACCCGGCGGAATTCGTCAATGGCCAGGGGGGAGAAGCAGTCCAGCAGCAGGTCTACCGTTTCATCCGCAAAGGGAAGATGATAGCAGGAGGCCACTGCGAATTCCACCTGCTTTTCCCGTTTGGCGGCCAGCCGGAGGATAGATTTGGAGATGTCGATACCGGCTATAGCGGGCGTTTTCCCGGCGGCAGTCAGGGCTGCCCGGATGCCGGCAGTGTAGTACCCCTCTCCGCAGCCGGCATCCAAAATCACCGGATGCTCGCCCACAAGCGGCAAAATCCGGCTACAAAGTGTATTTAAAAGCGGCGCATAATACTTTTTGGATAGGAAATCCCGGCGAGCTGCCGACATAGCCTTGTCATCGCCGGGATCGGCGGAGTGCTTCTGATTGGGGGGCAGCAGATAGGTGTAGCCCTCCTTGGCGATGTCATAGCTGTGTCGGTCAGCGCAGCGGTAGACCCGTTCCTCCCGGTCCAGCGGACCGCCGCAGACAGGACAGCGGAACAGAGATTTCATACGATCCCTCCTATGCGTTCAGATCTTGGGTCACGTCATGGATCCACTTGCCGCCGCGGATCCGGTGCAGGCCGAAGGGAACCTTCAAAGCGGATTCCGTGGCCATGATGAAGCAGAAGATGGCGATGGGAGCGTGGAGCACCAGCCCCAGCAGCACCAGCAGTGGCAGGGTGAAGCACCACAGGGGGAGAACGTCGATCAGCATGGCGATCCGCACATCGCCGCCTCCCCGGAGAACGCCCACAATGCCGGTGGTGGCAAAGGCGTGGAGCGGGGCAGAGATGGAGTAGCAGATCATCATGGTCACGCAGAGAGACGCTGAGGCGGCGGTCATGGAGAACAGAGGCAGCACGTGGGGCTTCAGCACGAGCCAGAACAGCAGCTGCTCCGCTATTGCGACACCAAAGCCGGTGCAAAAGGCCACAAAGGTCAGGGCCTGACCAATGGGATAGGCGTTTTTGCCGCCCATGCCAACCTCCTTGCCGACGATCACGGCGGCCGCCGCTGCCACGCCGAAGATGGCTACCGTCACCATCTTGTCGATGTTGCCTGCCACGGTATAGGCGGAGATCAGGTCTGTGTTGCCCGCCATGTGGCCCATGATGACGGTGTAGAGTGAGGTGCCGGTACCCCAGAGAGTCTCGTTCAGCAGCACCGGCGTGGAGAATTTCACAAAGCTGCGGAAGGTGGCCTTGCCGGGCCGGAGAATACAGGCGGGCATCAGGGGCATCTGCTTGCAGCGCAGGGCGTAGACAAGGGAAATGACAAATTCCACCACACGGGAGGAGAAGGTGGCGATGGCGGCGCCGGTGATCCCCAGTGCGGGCAGACCCAGCTTGCCGAAGATCAGAATGTAGTTGCCTACGGTGTTGCAGACGGTGGAAATGGCGAATACCGTCATGCCGAAGCGGGGATTCTCAATGCTCTGCTGCATACCGATGTAGATGGAGGAGAGGGAGTTGAGAATATAGGAGAAGCCCACGATGCGGATGTAGGAGGTGCCCAACTCCACCAGACGGGCATTGTCGGTAATGAGCATCAGCACCTGTCGGGGGAACAGACCCATGGTCAGAGCGCAGAGGGTGGAAATGCCTCCTGCCACAAAGAAGCCGATGCCCATGACCCGGTTGATGGATTCCCGATCTCCCCGACCCCAGAACTGGCTGATGAGCACGCGGGAGCCGCTTTGCAGACCGAAAACGATGAGCTGGATGATATAGATGGGTACATTGGCCACGGTGACGGCGGACATCTGCTCCTGACCGACCAGACCCACCATGAAGGTGTCCATGAAGCCAAGAGAGGTGGTGATGAGGTTCTGAAGGACCACTGGCAGAGCCAGTGTAAAGACCCGGCGGTAGAAGCCGGGCTCCCGGCGAAGATAGCTGAAATTCATAAAATGAAATTCCTTATTCAGAATAATAAATGGAATCCATGTTTTGTCAGGGCGTGTACCTGACAAAACATACTTTGCGGTTCACAAGTGTGCGAGCGTAGCGAACTCTCCAGAGGGGCGTCTCTTGCAGCTTTGCGGCAATTCACCTTCTGCATAGCAGTGAACCGTGTGGGGAATTCTCAAGGGGGAGTCTGCTCCCCTTGATATTTTATAGCTTTATAGCATGGGCATCCGGTGATCGTGATGATTCCGGAGGGCCTCCGCACAGGCGTCGATCTCGGCGAAGGTGGTCTCGGGGCCGAAGCTCAGCCGGATGACACCGGCAGCCACCCGCTTGGGCAGATGCAGCGCCGCCACCACTTGGCTGGACTTGCCCTGGTGACAGGCGGAGCCTGCGGAGACGCAGATCCCCTGACTGCCAAGATCGTTTACCACATTCTGGCTGGGCCAGCCCGCCATGGAAACAGACAGGACATGGGGGGCTTTGCCGTCCCCGATAATCTGGAGGTCCGGAATGGCGGAAAGCTTTTCCACGGCGTAGGCCTTCACCTCCGCCATGTGCCGCAGCTTGTCCTCCAGATGATCGCAGCGCAGTTCCACCGCCTTGGCGAAGCCTGCAATCTGGGCGGTGGCCTCCGTGCCGGAGCGGAGGCCCATTTCCTGGCCGCCGCCGGGCAGCAGGGGCCGGGGATTCCGGACCCGGGGGCCGATGTACAGGGCGCCGATGCCCTTGGGGGCGCCGATCTTATGGCCGGAGAGGGTGATGAAGTCTGCCCCCAAAGTTTTGGCGGAGAAGGGGACTTTCAAAAAGCCTTGGACCGCGTCGGTGTGGAGCAGGGTTTTTTCATTGACGGCCTTCAAACCCTTGGCGATGTCTGCAATGGGATAGATGCTGCCCAGCTCGTTGTTCACCATCATCACGGACACCAGCGCCGTGTCCGGCCGCACCGCCGCCAGAACGGATTCGGCGGAAATGTCGCCGTTTTGATCCGGCAGGATGGTCGTGACCTCCCAGCCCTCCTGCTCCAGCTGCTGGCAGCAGTTGAGGACGGCGTGGTGCTCCACGGCGGTGGTGACGATGTGGCGGCCCACATGGCGGTTCTGCCAGCAGGCGGCCCGGATGGCCCAGTTGTCACCCTCGGTGCCGCAGGAGGTAAAGAAAAGCTGGTTTGCTTCGCAGCCTACGGCTTTGGCGATCACAGCCCGCCAATCCTCCACGCTGCGGCGCATTTCCTGTCCGAAGGGATATTGTGCGTTGGGGTTGGCGTACTGTTCTGTCAGCACGGTGTACATGGCGTCCGCCACAGCCTTGGGGACCGGCGTGGTGGCGGCGTGGTCCAGATAGATCATAAAAAATCCTCCTCTTGCCCTATTCCGAAAATAAACGTATAATGGGAGGGAAATCACGGGAATCCCCCCGGAAATCTCTTTCAATAGCGTAATTATTCATTATATAAGAACGATTCTGAAAACGCAAGGAGAACCTATGAAAGTTGCCATTTACACCCTTGGCTGCAAGGTAAATCAATATGAGACGCAGGCTATGGAGCAGACCCTCCGGGCAAAAGGACATCAGGTGGTGGAATTTTCCGACGAGGCCGACGCCTATGTGGTGAATACCTGCTCCGTTACCGCCGTCAGCGACCAGAAGTCCCGGCAGGTGATCCACCGGGTACAGAAGCAGTACCCGGCGGCGGTGGTGGCGGTGTGCGGCTGTTATCCCCAGACCCATCCGGAGGATGTGCGGAAGCTGGGGGCGGATCTCATCGCCGGTACCGGCGACCGGGAGGGGTTCGTTTCCCTGCTTGAGGAGGCTGCCGCCGGAAAGAAAAATCTGGAGGCCATTGACAAGTCCTTTGAGCGGCGGGTGTTTGAGGTGCTGCCTGCCGGCGGCATGGAGGGCCGCACCCGCGCCATGCTGAAAATCGAGGACGGCTGCGTGAACTTCTGCACCTACTGTATCATCCCCTACGCCCGGGGACCGGTGCGCTCCCTTTCGCTGGAACAGGCGGTGGAGCAGACGCGGCAGCTGGCAGCAGAGGGCTACCGGGAGATCGTGCTGACAGGCATCGAGATCTCCTCCTGGGGCCATGACTTCAAAAACGGCCAAAGCCTTATCGACCTGCTGGAGGCCCTGTCCGCCGCGGCACCGGAGGTGCGCCTGCGGCTGGGCAGTCTGGAGCCCCGCACTGTGACGGAGGACTTCTGCCGCCGGGCGGCGGCGCTGCCGAACTTGTGCCCCCAGTTCCACTTGTCTATGCAGAGCGGGTGCGATGCCACCTTGAAGCGGATGAACCGGAAGTACGATACCGCCCGGTATCTGGAATCCGTGGAGTTGCTGAACCGCTGGTTTGACCGCCCCGCCGTTACCACAGATCTCATCACCGGCTTCCCGGAGGAAACAGAGGAGGAGTTCGCTCAGACCTTAGACTTCATCCGGAAGTGCCGCTTTGCCCAGATGCACATTTTTCCCTACTCCATCCGTCCCGGCACCCCGGCGGCCAAGATGGAACAGGTACCCAAGGCTGTCAAGGAGGAGCGGGCCCGCCGGGCGGCGGCGGTGGCGGAGGAAATGCACAGGAGCTATTTGGAGGGCTGCGTGGGCCGGACGTATCCGGTGCTGTTTGAGCAGCCGAAAAACGGGAAATTCTTCGGCCACGCCCCGAACTATATGGAAGTTTTGGTGGACGGTGCGGAATTGCATAATGCGCTGAAAAATGTGCGGATCGTCGATGTGGACGGCGAGGCCCTGTTGGGAGAAATCGTGGAACAGGAGGCAGAAGCATGAGGATCGGCAGTCACTTCTTCGCTTATCTTTCCCGGATGCGCTTCATCCAACGCTGGGCGCTGATGCGGAACACGGCCCCGGAAAACGTGCAGGAGCACAGCCACCAAGTCGCGGTGCTGGCCCACGCTCTGGCGGTGATCCGCAATGAGAAGTTCGGCGGCCATGCGGACGCCGGAGCAGTGGCGGTGGCGGCGCTGTATCATGACGCCAGCGAGATCCTGACCGGCGATATGCCTACGCCCATCAAGTACGACAACCCCGCCATCCGCAAAGCCTACAAGGAGGTGGAAGCGGTGGCGGAGGAAAAGCTGCTGCATATGCTGCCGGAGGAATTTCAGCCGGTGTACGCCCCCATCCTCACGGTGACGGACCCGGAGACGGAGCGGCTGGTGAAGGCGGCGGACAAGCTGTCCGCCTACATCAAATGCGTAGAGGAATTGAAGGCCGGGAACAGTGAGTTCCGGGACGCCGCCGCCCAGACCCGCGCGGCGCTGGAGGAATACGAGCTGCCGGAGGTGACGTATTTTCTGGAGACCTTCATGCCCAGCTTTTCCCTCACGCTGGACCAGTTGAAATAGCGGGAAAGCTGGCGGAGCGGCCCCGTGGAGGCGAATTCTATGAAGATAACGATCGATTTCGGGCATCCGTATTTTGAAGAGGAAGTCCTATTGGGACTCACGCAGGATGACCTGAATTGCTTTTATGCGGACGCAAGTGAAGTAGACCGGCTCAATCTGTTCTTTGTTTTGGAGGCGTCACTGCATAGGCTTCAAGGGAAAGAACGCATGAAAACCGCTGCCTACTGTGCGTTTTTGATGGCGTATTATCTTTTTATCGCATTGACACCGCCTGCGTCTTTTGAGCTTGCGGAGTTCTATATAGACAGGGCGCTGGAGTGGGATGAAACCCCGGAGTATCGCCAGTGGAAAGCGATCATAGATGAGGGAAATTGATGAATCTGAATCGTCAGACGAATCGATGGTGTCCCCCTCGTGTACGGTATCCGGCTATGTTCCGCAAAACCGAAGAAAGCCAAGCCGCATTCGCGGCTTGGCTTTCTTCGGTTATATGAAACTGTTTCCCTATTTTTTGGGCGGTTCCCGCCACTTTTCGGCGGGGACACGCCGCTGCTTCAGCCGATGGATCGTAAGCTGCCGCAGCAGGGCGTACAGTACACTGCACAGGGGAATAAACACCAGCATTCCCAGAATGCCCATGAGACTGCCGCCCACCGTCACGGCCGCCAGCACCCAGATGGAGGGCAGTCCCACGGAGGAGCCCACCACATGGGGATAGATGAGGTTGCCCTCAATCTGCTGGAGCACCAGAAACAGGACGATGAACCACAGCGCCTGCCAGGGATCGTTCACCAGCATCAGCAGCGCACCCACGGCGCAGCCGATGAACGCCCCTACAATGGGGATCAAGGCGGTCAGTGCGATCAGAACGCCCACCAGCAGCGCGTAGGGGAAATGGAGCAGGGTCATGGATACAAAAAACATGGTGCCAAGGATCACGGCCTCCAGACATTGACCGGAGAGAAAGCTGGAAAAGGTTCGCTCACTGAGCCGCAGAATATTCAGAAGCTGATCCGCGGCGGCTTCCGGCAGAAAGGCGTAGCAAAGCTGACGGCCCTGCCGGGCCAGCTTTTCCTTTTGCAGCAGGATGTATAGAGAAAAGATCAGGCCGATGAAAAAGGTAGTGACGCCGCTGACGATGCCGCTGACCAGCCCGCCGCCGGAGATTAAAAGACCCTTGCCCCAGTTCTGGACCAGTCCCACGGCTTTCTGAGAAAGACCGGCCCAGTCGATAGACAGGCTTTCGATCTGGTTTGCCAGCAGGGGAAGGTATTCCTGAAAGCGGGCGGCGCTTTCCTGCAAGCGCTCAAAGGCTTCCGGCACCTGCGCCGCGATGGAGGCGACGGCGTCCCGCACGCCGGGGACGATCACCATTCCCGCCAGCGCCAGCACGGCGGAGACTGCCGCAACAGTGAGCAACAGCGCCAGAGGGCGGCGGAGCTTATTGGCTTTTTTTGCATGGGGAAACAGGCAGCGCTCCAGCGTCCGCATGGGGACATTGAGGATAAAGGCGATGGCGCAGCCCAGCAGCAGCGGGGACAAAATGCCCAGCAGCCACCCGGCGGCGCCCGCTACCACATCCAGATGCAGCAGCGCCGCGGCGAAGGCGATGCCGCCGCAGACAACGCCCAACAGGGCTTTCACGGTCTGCTTGTTGAATTCCATATGTCAGGTTCCTTTCGTTGAATCAGACACCAGTCGGGTTTCCTTCCACTTGCCGCTCCGGAAACGGATCGTAAACAGCGCACCCCGGAGACATTCGTCGCAGGCCATGGCGATCCAGATGCCCACAAGACCCCAGCTCAGCGCGTGTCCCAGCAGCCAGCTTCCGCCTACGGCTACGACCCACATACTGAAAATGCCCACGCCCACAGGGTACCAGACGTCGCCGGCGGTGGTGAGGCAGCGGGTCATGACGATATTGATGGACCGCCCGATCTCCAGACCGAACTCTACATAAAGGATCTGCCGGCCCAGCGCGTGGATCACAGGATCATCGGTGAAGATGCTGTAAATAGGATCGCAGAAAATGAGGATCAGCAGTGTCAGCAGCTCGGAGGCAGCCAGCGCGATGCGGATGGTGGACCAGACACGGCCGCTGACCTCGTCCAGCTTCCGGCCGCCGATCATATAGCCCAGAATGATCTGGGTGGCCTGCCCCACGGCGATGGAGTACACATAGGCCACGTTGGCCAGCATACTGCCATAGACCTTGGCGCTGACCACCGCCGCACCCATCAGATTGATGAAACGGAGGATGAAGGTCTGGGATACGTTATAGGACAGGGCCTCTGTGCCGGAGGGGAGGGCGATGCCCAGCAGGGCGCGGAAGGTCTTTGCGGGGAAGGGGTGCAGATATTGCAGGGAAAAACGGACGGTGCATTTGCGTTTCAGCGTGATGCAGGCCAGCGTCAGGCCCACAGCCTTGGAGATCACGGTGGATACGGCGGCGCCTGCCACGCCCATTTGCGGGAAGCCGAAGAAGCCGTTGATCAGAATGGCGTTGCCTACCACATTCAGAAGGTTCATGGAAACGGAGAGCACCACCACCTCTTTCAGCAGGGTGTAGCTCCGCAGAACGGCGCAGAGCTGGATATACAGCCCCTGAAGCAGTACCGTACCGCCTACGATGCGGGTGTAAAGGCAGGCACCGTCAAAGGCGTCCTCCGGCGTCCGCAGGAGCTGAAAGACCAATTCCGGCTCTAAAAGCAAGAACAGGCCCACCAGAAAGCTGAATACGGCGCTGACCGTAACGGCCACGGTGACGATCTCGCTGCATTCCTTACCGACCCGGCCTGCGCCGATGTGCTGGGTCAGGAGAATGGTGGCGGCGGTGCTCATGGTGGTGAGCACGATGATGACCACGTTCATCACCTGATTGCCGTTGCCGATGGCGGCCACGGCGGCGGAGCCGAAGTGGGAGATCATGAATTGGTCCATATTGCCCACCAGAAGCTGTAAGAGAAGCTCCGCGAAGATGGGCAGCGAGAGGTGAAAGACCCGTTTGGTCTGAGGTGAAACCTGCAATGTCATATAAATTGCTCCTTGTTTTAGAAGTAATCGTTTAATATCGGAGCAAGTATATGCGCACGGCGGTTTGGTTGCAAGCGGCAAAGCGCCGAAAGAAGTGTGAAATTCCGGGCTTCTTTCAGCATTTTCCCTATTTTTGGCGCAAATCAGTCCTCGCGGTACCGGTCTGCCTGATGACAGTATTCCCGGGCGGATTCCCGGTTGCTCTCGATCTCGGCCTCCGTCAGGGGACGGACCACCTTGGCGGGGCTGCCCAGGATCATGGAGCCGGCGGGGGCGTCCATTTTGCCGGTGACCAGCGCCCCGGCGCCTACGATGCAGTTATCGCCGATCTTTGCACCGTTGAGAACGGTGGCGCCCATGCCGATGAGCACATTGTCGCCCACGGTGCAGCCGTGGACAATGGCCCCGTGGCCGATGGTGCAGCCGGAACCGACCGTGGTCTCCTCGTGCAGCACTGCGCAGTCCTGAACGTTGGTGTTGTCGCCCACTTTGATGGCACCGTCATCTCCGCGGAGGACGGCATTGTACCACACGTTGACATTCTTTCCCAGGGTCACGTCTCCCACGATGGCAGCACCGGGGCAGACAAAAACGGATTCGTCAAATTTCGGTTTTGTGATCATAAACTTCTCTCTTTCTTGTTAGGCCTGCCGCATCAGATGGCAAAGTTTCCGTTGATAAAGACGGGGATCTCCCGGCCGTCATGGGTGGTGCCCACGATGGAGAGGTCGGCGGTGCCAACCATGAAGTCCACATGGGTCAGCGAATAGTTCAGACCGTGGGCCTGCACCTCCTCCCGGGTCATGGACTCGCCGCCCTCGATGCATTCGGGGTATGCCTCGCCGAAGGCCAGATGGCAGGAGGCGTTTTCGTCAAACAGGGTGTTGTAGAACAGGATCTTCTGGTTGGAGATGGGGCTGTCATAGGGGACCAGAGCCACTTCTCCGAAGTAGCTGGCGCCCTCGTCCACACTGATGGCGGCTTTCAGGAATTCCTCGCCCTTTTCTGCATGGGCCTCTACGATCTTGCCGTCCCGGATGATGAAATGGAACTTGTCGATGATATTGCCGCTGTCCACCAGAGGCATGGCGGAATAGACCACGCCGTTGATGCCGGTTTTCAAAGGGGCGGTGAAGATCTCCTCCGTTGGCATGTTGGCCACGAACTCCACCCCGTTTTTCATCACGGAGTTGCCGGCGGCCCAGAGATGGTCCTCCGGCAGCTGGATAGTGAGGTCAGTGCCCAGAGAGTTGGTGTAGTGGAGATACTTGAAGTGATATTTGTTCAGCAGGTCCTTCCGGCGGCCCAGGGTATCCAGATGCTGACGCCAGGCGGAAACGGCGGTGCCGTCTCCCTGAATGCGGACAGAGCGGAGAATGGCATCCCACAGCTTTTCCATGGCCCGATCCTCCGGCAGCTCCGGGAACACGGTGGCGGCCCAGGAGGGGATGGGCACCGAGGCGATGCACCAAGGGAAGCCGTTGCTCATCTGGAGCCGGTCAAAGGTCTTGCGGAGCACGGAACCGGACTTCTGAGACCGGACCAGCCGGTCGGGGTCCACGCCCTTCAGCGTTTCCGGATCGCTGGCGGCAATGGCCAGATAGGCGGCTCCCATTTCCGCATAGCTGGTGAAAAACTTTTCGCGCCACTCCGGCGTGTCATCAAAAACGGAGGCGTCCGCCCGGAGGAACTTCTGCCGACTAAGATAGTCGTCACTCCAGTTCATGATGACCTCCCGGCAGCCTGCGTCATAGGCCGCGTCAGCACACAGCCGGGCGAAGGAGGCGCACTCCACCGGCGATGAAATGATGAGAGTCTGGCCCTTTTGAACATTCAGGCCTACTTCAATCAGTAATTTTGCATATTCCTGCAATTTTGTATCCATAAAACAGCTTCCTTTCCCGCAGCGAGGCCGCGGCTGAGATTTGACAGACGATTTATGTCTTGGGTATGTTGACGTCCTGCTCCAGACGGTCCTTCCGCATACTGATGAGAACACCGTTCATCTCCGCACCCAGAATCAATGTGAATGCCGAGAGGTTCAGCCAGATCAGCACCACAATGACGGCGCCGATGGAGCCATAGAGCACAGAGTAGTGGGAGAAGTGGTTGACGTAGTAGGAATAGAGCCAGCTGAACGCCATCCACGCTGCCAGAGAGAACAGAACGCCGGGACAGATATTTTTCAGGGGTTGGATGGTATCCTGGGCCAGGGCGTAGAGCAGAAACAGTGCCAGAAAGCTGACGGCCCCGGCTACGGGGAACCGCAGCGTTACCCACAGCTTCGCCAGAAATTCCGGCAGGTGAAAATGCTCCACGGTGTACCACAGCGCCCGCTCTCCGAAGGTCATCAGAGACAAGGTCAGGGCGATGGTGACAATGAGGGTCACGGTATAGAGCAGCACCTTGATCCATTGGGTGATAAAGCCCTTGGGCGGGCCTAAATGGTAGGCTGTCCGCACGGCGGCCATCAGAGAGTTGGTGGCCCGCATGGGGAAGTAGATGGAAAAGACCAGACCGAATACCATGAGTTGGGGGCTGGGATTGTCGGTGACGTAAGTGAAGTACATCCGGAGCAGGTCCACCACTTCCTCCGGCAGAAAATCAGAGAGGACGGTCATCATGCCGGTGATGTTCAGATCCAGCAGACCCAGCAGGGCGCTGATGAAAATGAGGAAGGGAAAGATCATGAACAGCAGGTAAAAGGCCAGCGCCGCACTCTGCATGGCCACATTATGCCGCCCGCAGCGATGGGCCATCAGTACACAGAAGCGGAGAAATCGGTTTTTCGGCAGGGTGTTGTCCCACATAGCAGTGTCTCCCTCCGGGAAGATTTTACTCCCACTTGGCCCAGACGTCCGGGCAGTAGCCCACAGTGGCTTCCTTGCCATTGCGGACGATGGGGGTGTTGAACAGCTCTGGATATTCAAGCAGCTTTTCCTCTTGGGCGTCCGGGGTGATATAGGCCATGTAAAGCTCCTCGTACGCCCGGCATTTTGTATTCACCAGCGCCTTAAAGCCAACTTTTTGCTTGACGGATTGGTACTCCCGGGGAGATAATCCCTTTGAGGGAACGTCGATATACTGATATTTGATACGGCGCTCCTTGAACCAGCGCTCCGCCTTCTTCGTATCGAAGGATTTGGAGGAGCCGAAGATCTGAATGTTCATAGATAACTTCCTTATTATACAGACTGGAGGGGTAGTTTTATGACGGATGCGGTCAGAACATTAAAGGAATGGACCGACGCGGCCCGGAAAATCGTCTTTTTCGGCGGAGCCGGAGTGTCCACGGAGTCCGGGATCCCGGATTTCCGCAGCACCGGCGGATTGTACCATCAGGAGTGGAAATACCCTCCGGAGACTATTTTAAGCCATACGTTTTATAAAAGCAATCCCGAAGAATTTTTCCGCTTTTACCGGGCGAAAATGCTTTGCCCTGACGCAAAGCCCAACGCCGCCCACAAAAAGCTGGCGGAATGGGAGCGGGAGGGGAAGCTGCTGGCAGTGGTGACCCAGAACATCGACGGACTTCATCAGGCCGCTGGCAGCAAACAGGTCTATGAGCTGCACGGCAGCGTACACAGGAATTACTGCGAAAAATGTGGAAAATTCTACGATCTGGATCACATCCTCCACACCACAGGAGTTCCCCGGTGCGATTGCGGCGGCGTCATCAAGCCGGACGTGGTGCTCTATGAGGAGGCCCTGAATGACCGGATCATCGACGGCGCGGTGAACGCTATCGCGCAGGCGGATCTGCTGATCGTGGGCGGCACCTCCCTGAATGTGTGGCCTGCGGCGGGACTTATCAACTATTTCCGTGGGGACCGGCTGGCCCTCATCAACAAATCCCCGGTGGCCCGGGATCTGGCGGCTGGGCTGGTCATTACGGACCCCATTGGCGAGGTTTTGTCCCAGCTTTGAGGCCCTGTTTTTCCGGGCGGTTTTGCCGCCCGGAAAATTTTTTTAGAAAAACCGCAAATTCTGGTTGACATTATGGATACGAATGGCTATAATAATCAAGCAGTCTTTTTTAGGCGGTATTTGTTTGCGGCTGTGCTGGAACTGGTAGACAGGCCAGCTTGAGGTGCTGGTGTCGATTCGACGTGTGGGTTCAAGTCCCGTCAGCCGCACCAGTTTTCTCTCCGGAAAGATTGCTTATGCGCGCGAGTGGTGGAATTGGCAGACTCGCTAGATTCAGGTTCTAGTGTCCGTTACGGACGTGCGGGTTCAAGTCCCGCCTCGCGCACCAAACAAGAGCATCACTGTAAAGTGATGCTCTTTTGTTCTTAGGCCGGATAGGAGGCGAAATCATGACAAAGGACGAGCTGCGGGAAAAGGCCAACGATCTGCCCTTACAGCCCGGCGTCTATCTGATGATGGACAAGACCGGGAAGGTCATCTATGTGGGCAAGGCGAAAAAACTGAAAAACCGGGTGAGCCAGTATTTTCAGGACAGCGCGGCCCACAGTGTCAAGACCCGGCAGATGGTCAGTCAGGTAGATCATTTCGACACAATCTTCGTCACCAGTGAATTTGAGGCGCTGGTGCTGGAAAACTCCCTCATCAAGCGGCATATGCCCCGGTACAACATCCTGCTGAAGGATGACAAGGGCTATCCGCTGGTGCGCCTCAGCCGGGGGCGGTATCCGAAATTCACTCTGGTGAATCGACCCGCCAATGACGGCGCGAAGTACTTCGGTCCCTTTGGCGGGCGGTACGAGACCCGTCAGGCAGTGGATGCGGTATGTCAGGCTTTGCGCCTGCCCACCTGCCGCCGACAGTTTCCGCGGGACATCGGCGCGGAGCGGCCCTGCCTGAATTTCCACATGGGCCGGTGCGACGGGTTCTGCCGCCCGGAGATGCCGGAGGCGGAATATGACCGCCGGATGGAGCAGGCGGCCCAGTTGTTGGAGGGACGCTCCAAGCAGCTCCTCCGGGACATGACCGCCGAGATGGAAGCGGAGGCGGAGGCCCTGCGGTTTGAGCAGGCGGCCCAGCTGAGAGACCGTATCCAAGCCATCAGCGCCCTGAGCAAAAAGCAGACCGTCATCGCGGGACTGTGCGCCGATACGGACGTGTGGGGCGTGTTCCGGGGGGCGGGCAAGAGCGGCTATGCCGTTCTTCACATGGAAAACGGCGATCTGGTGGGCCGGGAGACGGAACTGCTGACCGCGCCTATGGAGGAATCGGCGGCGGAGCTGCTGGCGGCGGTCACGGCCCAGTATTATCTGCCGCGGGCCATTCTGCCCCATGAGATCTTGCTTTGCGTGGACACGGGGGACTGCGAGGAACTGTCCGAGGCCCTGACCCAGCGGGCGGGGCATAAGGTCTGGGTCCATGTGCCCCAGCGGGGAGAGAAGTCCACACTGGCGGATATGGCGGTCCGCAACGCACAGGAGGAGGTCCGGCGGGCCACCACCGCCGAGGAAAAAACAGCGTATACGCTGGAAGCCCTGCAAAAAATGCTGAACCTGCCCCAGCCGCCCAGACGGATGGAGTCTTTCGATATTTCCAACACCGGCGCCAGCGACATTGTGGCGTCCATGGTGGTCTATCAGGGGGCGAAGCCTTTGAAATCCGCCTATCGCCGGTTTCAGATCAAGGAGCTGACTGGTGGCCATCCCGATGACTACGGCTCCATGCGGGAGGTCCTGCGGCGGCGGCTGCAAAGGGCGGCGGACGAGGACGAAAAGTTCCTGCCCTTGCCGGATGTGTTTTTGATCGACGGCGGCGTGACCCATGCCGACGCCGTCCGGGAGGTGGCGGAGCAATTCGACTGCACGGTGCCCATCTTCGGCATGGTGAAGGATGACCGCCACCGCACCCGGGCGCTGGTCACCCCGGAGGGGCGGGAGATCGGCATTGTGAATGATCAAGCGGTGTTTTCACTCATCGGCCAGATCCAGGAGGAGACCCACCGTTTCGCCATCACCTATCACCACCAGCACCATACCAAGAGCGCCATGCGCTCCGCACTGGACGGCGTTCCCGGTCTGGGACCCAAGCGGCAGGCGGAGCTGCGGAAGCATTTCGGCACGGTGAAGGCCATCCGGGAGGCGGACGAGACGGCACTGGCGGCGGTGCTGCCGCAAAATGTGGCCCATACCCTTTGGATCAGACTCCATGAAAAGGAATCCACTTAAAAAAACGTCCTGCTGCCCCACGGGGCAGCGGGGCGTTTCCGCCATCGGGCGTATCCACCCCGCCTGTCGCCTGTTTTCGCAAGATTTCAGTAGAAATACCATTGTGTATTTGCCGGTAAACTGATATAATAAAAAAACCTATCGGATGAATTTCATGATTTCTGAGGGACAGGCCAGCCTGCCCCATCGGAGAATGAGGTAAGGAATGAGCAATAAGAAACTCTCCCGCCTGTTGGAGCCGAATTTAAAATTTTATTTCGCCGTTATGTTGCTGTTCGCCGTGGCGGCCATCCCTGTCAACTGGCAGCTGGCCTTGGCTGAGGGAACGCTGACCGTTCTGCTGTACTTCTATTTCCGACAGAGCAATCAGAAGCGGCGGCAGGGCGTTTTGCAGTACATCGACTCTGTCACCGGCAGCGTGGACACCGCCAGCAAGTCCACCCTCATCAACTCCCCTCTGCCCACGCTGGTGTTCCGGCCGGATACGGGGGAGATCATCTGGAGCAACGAGAGCTTTTTGCAGCTGGCCGGCGTCCGGGAGCATCTCTTTGAGATGCGGCTTTCCGAGGCCGTACCGGATTTCCAGGTCCAGTGGCTGCTGAGCGGAAAGCAGGAAAGCCCGGAGCGGGTGGAACTGAACAATCACCGTTTCCGGGTCTACGGCAGTCTGGTGCGCTCCCGGAACCGCACCGGCGTGCAGAGCCTGGTGGCCACCACCTACTGGGTGGAGACTACGGAGGCTGATCATCTGAGAGAGGTCTACGAGGCCAGCCGCCCGGTGGCGGCGATCCTGATGCTGGATAACTACGAGGATCTGATGAAGGCCTGCGAGGATACCCAGCGCAGCGCGGTTCTGGCACAGATCGATGAAAAATTGCAGATCTGGGCCAACGCGGGCCAGGGTATCCTGCTGAAAACGGACCGGAATCATTACCTGTTCCTGTTTGAAGAACAGTATTTCCAGCATTTTGTAGATGAAAAGTTCTCCATTCTGGACACTGTCCGGGCGATCCGCGTGGCGGAGAATATCCACCCAACCCTGTCCATCGGCATCGGTAAGGATTCTCCCAGCATCCCGGAGCTGTATAAAAACGCCAAGCTCTCGCTGGAAATGGCACTGAGCCGGGGCGGCGATCAGGCGGTGGTGCGGAATCAGGTGGACTTCGCCTTCTACGGCGGCCGCACCAAGGCCACGGAGAAGCGGACCAAAGTGAAATCCCGCGTGATGGCCAACGCCTTCCGGGAGCTGATCGCAGACGCGGGAGAGGTCTACATCATGGGCCACTCCTTTGCGGATATGGACGCTGTGGGCGCTGCCGCGGGTATCTGCTGCGCCGCCCGGAAGCGGGGAAAGCAGGCCCGGATCGTCATTGACCGGGAGCACACCGCGGCCGAGACCCTGATCGCCCGGCTGGACGCACTGCCGGAGTACAGCGGTGTGTTCCTTACCCCTGCTGAGGCATTTTTGCAGATGCGGGCCGACACGCTTCTGGTGGTGGTGGATACCAACCGTCCGGACATGGTGGAAAATCCACAGCTTTTGGAATCCTGCAACCGGGTGGCGGTCATTGATCATCACCGCCGGGCAGCGACTTATATCGAAAACGCTGCCTTCAACTTCCACGAGCCTTACGCCTCGTCCGCCAGCGAACTGGTGACGGAGCTGCTGCAATATCTGGTGGAGCCTACCGACCTTCTGCGGGAGGAAGCAGGGGCGCTGCTGGCAGGTATCGTGCTGGATACCAAGCATTTCACCCAGCGGACCGGCGGCCGCACCTTTGAGGCGGCGGCCTTCCTGCGGCGTTCCGGCGCGGATACGGCGGAGGTCCAGCGGCTGTTCCAAGGCGATTTGAAGGATATGGTCACGAAATATGACATCATCCGCCGCGCGGAGATGTACCGGAGCAACATCGCGGTCTCCGTGGTGGAGGAGTCGGGCGTGGACCGCGTTGCGGCAGCTCAGGCGGCGGACGATCTGCTGACCCTGAAGGGCGTTCAGGCTTCCTTCGTGATCTACGCCGCCGAGGGAGCGGTGCTGATGTCAGCCCGGTCTCTGGGCGAGATCAACGTGCAGGTGATTCTGGAGGCCTTGGGCGGCGGCGGCAACTCTACCACCGCAGGCGCACGGATCGAGGACACGGACCCGGAGAGTGTCCGTCAGCAGTTGATCGGGGTCCTGGACGCGTATTTTGAAAAGTGAGGCAGCCTATGAAGGCGTTTTTGAAGGCGTATGCGGTCTGCCTGATCCTGATGGAGGTATTTATCTTCTTTGGTGGGTGGATGCTGTTTGATCTCAGAGGCGTCGGAATCTATCGGGCAGGCGCTGTGATCGCGCTGATTCTGGCGATTGCTGTCTGCGCGTGGAGCAGCACGGCACAAAAGGTCGAAGCGCTGGAAGCAGAGCTTCAGGAATTGAAAAAGCAAATTCATTCAGAACATTCGGAAAGTGAGGATATATAACATGAAAGTGATTTTACAGCAGGACGTGAAGGGTCAGGGCAAGAAGGGCGAGATGATCGAGGTTTCCGAGGGCTACGGCCGGAACTTCCTTCTGCCCAGAAAGCTGGCGGTGCCTGCCACGGCGGACGCCATCAACACCATGAACCTGAAAGAGAAGGCCCGCAAGGCCGAGGAAGCCCGGCTGAAGGCTGAGGCGCAGGAGATCGCCGGGAAGCTCCAGAACTGCCCCGTGAAGCTCAGCGCCAAGGCCGGCAACGGCGGCAAGCTGTTCGGCGCCGTGACCAACAAGGAGATCTCCGAGGGCCTGAAGGCCCAGTACGGCGTGGATATTCCCAAGCAGAAGATCGTGCTGGATGAGCCGATCAAGGCCTACGGCAGCTATCAGGTGAAGGCCAAGCTGGGCTTTGAGGTCAGCGGTACCGTGTACGTCACCGTCTGCGAGGAGAAGTAAGACTAATTCAAGGGGGATCAGGATACACCGTCGCGGCAATACGATTTGCAGTCTCTATGATAAGACTGCAAATCGTGCCGCATCCTCGAAACAGCCTTGCTTATTCCGCCACTGGCGGCGCTGCGGCGGTTTCCCCTTGAGTAAACCCTGCACCAGTGAGATCCGCTCACTGGTGAACGCTGCCCAAGGCAGCTGAGTCAATGTGTTTTTGTCAGGTACAGAAGGTGAATTGCCCCGCAGGGGCAAGAGAGGCTCCCCTGGGGGACGCCCTGACAAAAATGATTGCATGTCTGAATGTCTAACTTGCGCTTCCGGAGAAGCGGGAAGGAGAGTTCCATGGCTAACGAAGATCTTCTGCTGCGGCAGATGCCCCATTCGTTGGAAGGCGAGCAGGCCGTTTTAGGTTCCATGCTCATCGACGAGGGCTGCGTCAAGGACGTGATGGATAAGCTGGTGCCCTCGGACTTCTACCTGCGGCAGAACCGGGAGATTTTTGAGACCATCTACACCATGTTCACCTACGCCCGGCCTATTGACGGCATCACCGTCTGCGAGGAGATGCAAAAGGCCGGGACTTATGACGAAAATACCACCCGCTCCTATCTGGCGCAGCTCATGGAGATCACCCCCACCAGCGCCAACGTGATGGAGTATGTGGCCATCGTTCGGGATAAGGCGTTGCTGCGGGGCGTTGCTCAGGCGGCGGGGGAGATCACGGTGCTGGTGCAGGAGGGCATCGGAGAAGCCGCTGCCATTCTGGAAGCTGCCGAGCAGAAGATCTACGCCGTCCGCCGCGGCCAGAGTGCGCAGGATATGGTGCCTCTGCGGATGGTGCTGCCGGATGTGCTGGACCGGCTCAACGAGATGAGCGAGAGCGAAAGCCGACTTCCGGGCCTGTCCACCGGCTTGTCCGCTGTGGACCGGAAGATCAGCGGCCTGAATAAATCGGACCTGATCCTGCTGGCGGCCCGTCCCGGTATGGGCAAAACCTCCTTTGCACTGAACGTAGCACTGAATGTGGCGAAGTCTGAGAAAAAGACCGTGGCCATGTTTTCACTGGAAATGTCCCGGGAGCAGCTGGCGACCCGGCTTCTCAGCTCCGAGGCCTGTGTGGAGAACACCCGGCTTGTTACCGGCTCTCTGCGGGAGACGGACTGGGAGAAGATCGCCGCCGCTGCCGGCGTATTGAATAGAGTGGATATCCGTATTGACGATAACCCCATGCTGAGCGTGGCGGATATGAACGCCAAATGCCGCCGGATCGACAGCTTGGGCCTGGTAGTCATCGACTATCTGCAGTTGATGACCTCCGCATCCGGTGGACGCAGCGGCGAGAACCGTCAGCAGGTGGTCAGCGAAATGTCCCGTATGCTGAAGGTCATGGCCAAGGAACTGAATGTGCCGGTGATCTGTCTGAGCCAGTTGTCCCGTGCTAACGAGAAGCGGGACGATAAACGGCCCATGCTGTCGGACCTCCGTGAATCCGGCGCCATCGAGCAGGATGCCGACATCGTAATGTTCCTGTACCGTGACGATTACTATAACGAGGATTCCGAAAAGCGGAATATTGCCGAGTGTATCGTAGCGAAAAACCGTCACGGCGAGACCGGCAAGGTGGAGCTGCGGTGGATGCCGGAGTACACCACCTTTGCCACGCTGGAAAACCGCTATGATGAGGATGACTGATCCTCTGACGGCGGTGGAACTGCCGGAGGGCGGCGCACTGTGCGCCGTGTCCGGCGGACTGGACTCCATGTGCCTGCTGGAAATGACGGTCCGGCAGGGACAGAAGCAGGGACGGCGGGTAGCCGCCGCCCATTTCAATCACCAGCTCCGGGGGGCGGAGGCGGACCGGGACGAGGCCTTCGTCCGGGACTGGTGCGCCGCCCGTGAAATTCCTTTTTTCGCGGGCCGGGGCGATGTCCGGGTCTTTGCGGAGGAAACCGGGCGCACCGTTGAGGAAGCCGCCCGGCAGCTGCGCTATAAATTTTTGGAGGAGACCCGGCGGCGGGAGGGCTTTGGCTGCATTCTGACCGCTCACCACGCCGATGACAGCGCAGAGACTATGCTTTTAAATCTGCTGCGGGGCACGGGCCTGAAAGGGTTGACCGGGATCCCAGAAAAGCGGGACTGTATCCTGCGTCCGCTGCTGGGTGCGACCCGGGCGGAGCTGGCGGCCTACGCCGCAGAACACCGCATCCCCTTTGTGGAGGATTCCACCAATGGGACGGACGATGCGGCCCGGAACATGCTGCGCCATCAGGTGCTCCCGGTTTTGAAGAAGCTGAATCCCAGAGTTGTGGAGAACATGAGCCGCACGGCATCGCTGCTGGCGGCGGATGAAGCGGCTCTGGACGCTGCGTGTCGAAAACTGCTGGCCCAATGCGCCGTGACCCCAAACGTTTCCGGAATGATCCCCCTCGCCGTGCTGCAAGACGCGCCGGAGGCCCTGCGGGGACGGCTGGTGCTGGCGGTGCTGGCGGCGGTGGCAGGCCATGAAAAGGACTTGACCGCCGCTCATATCCGGGCGGTTTTGACGTTGGACCGGGGCCAGCTTTCCATGCCCTACGGCGTCACGGTCCTCCGGGAGTCGGCGGCGCTGCGCTTTTTCAAGGCGGCGTCTGCGCCGGCGGTGCAGGCTGTTTCCGTGGGAGAGACCGTCACATTCGGTCAGTGGCAGGTTAGTCTGGCAGAGTCGGCCGGTGAGGGTGTTCTCATTTCCATCTCGGAGACCGCCGACCTGACTGTGACGGCCTGGGACTCCAAGGACCGACTGAACGGCCGCACTGTCAAGCGCCTGTGCGGAGAACGGGGAATTTCTCCACAGGAGCGGGACCGGCTTCCGGTCCTGCGGGTGAACGGCATCGCGGTGGCGGTGCCGGGGCTGCCTATCCAGGAAAATTTCGCGCCGGACCGATATGAGCGGGCGGTGCGGGTGATATTTTTAAAAGTGACAGAGGAGAACAACAATGAATAGTGAGATGGAGAAAGACATTCTCAAGGTTCTGGTAACGGAAGAGGAGTTGAAGACCCGGATCGCGGAGTTGGGTGAGGAACTGTACAAGCGGTATGAGAGACACCGCCCCCTGTTTCTGGGGGTGCTGAAGGGCTCCTTCATTTTCATGGCGGACCTGATGCGGGCTTCCCAGCTGATGTGCGACGTGGAGTTCATCGCCGTCAGATCTTACCAGAACGGCACCGTGTCCAGCGGCCGGGTGCAGATCACCCATGATCTCCAGCAGGACATCACGGGCCGGGAAATTGTCATTGTGGAGGATATTCTGGACTCCGGCAATACTCTGGCCTTCCTGAAAAGCTATCTGATGGCAAAGGGTGCCAAGAGCATCTCTATCGTGACGCTGCTGGATAAGCCCTCCCGCCGGGAAAAGGCGGTGGAAGCGGATCTGTCCGGCTTTGTGGTGCCGGACGAATTCGTGGTGGGCTACGGTCTGGATTATGCCCAGCTTTACCGGAATCTGCCTTACATCGGTGTGCTGAAGCCCGCCGTTTACGAAAACACCTGAGCATGACCGGCGCTTCCCGGCAGGTGCGGGAACCGCCGCAGCCGCCTGTATGCGGCGATAATACAGAAAGGGGGTATCCCCCGTATGGTAAAAAGAAGACCCGGCGTCAGCATTCTGCCGCTGATGCTGATCGTGATTTTATGTGTCAGCTGGCTGACCCAGCTCAATCAGCGGGATGAGATGACCTATGATGAGATGGTGCAGCTTTTTGAGCAGCAGAAGGTGGAAGCCTTCCGCTTTACGGATTCCAGCACGCTGATGCTGCAGGTCAAGGGCAGCGACCAGCCGGTCCGCTGCCGGATCCATGACTATACCCTCTTTTACAGCGATCTCAACGATCTGGTAAAGGAGCAGAAAGCAGCAGGGATCATCAAATCTTACAGCTATCCCCCTCCGGAGGGGACTGACTGGCTGGGGATCATGCTCCCCTATCTGATGATGGCGCTGATGTTCGGCGGTATGTGGTACCTCATGAGCGTCCGGGCACAGGGAGGCATGGGGCCGGACCGGATGGCAAAGTTTGGCTCCGCACAGATCCGTGGTCTCAGCGAAAAGGATAAGCAGGTCACCTTTGCCGATGTGGCGGGAGCCGACGAGGAAAAGGAGGAGCTCCGGGAGATCGTGGAGTTCCTAAAAAATCCAAAGAAGTATATCGATCTGGGCGCCCGAATCCCCAAGGGCGTGCTGCTGGTGGGCCCTCCAGGCACCGGCAAGACGCTGCTTGCCAAGGCGGTGGCCGGCGAGGCCGGCGTGGGCTTCCTGTCCATTTCCGGTTCCGACTTTGTGGAACTGTATGTGGGCGTAGGCGCCAGCCGTGTCCGGGACCTGTTTGAGCAGGCGAAAAAGCAGTCCCCCGCCATTGTGTTCATTGACGAAATCGACGCCGTGGGCCGCCAGCGCGGCACCGGTCTGGGCGGCGGTCATGACGAACGTGAGCAGACCTTGAACCAGCTTTTGGTAGAGATGGACGGCTTTGCCGCCAACGAGGGCGTGGTGGTCCTGGCCGCCACCAACCGGGCGGATGTGCTGGACCCCGCATTGCTGCGGCCCGGACGGTTTGACCGGCAGGTGTATGTAGGTCTGCCGGACATCAAGGGCCGGGAGGAGATCCTGAAGGTCCACGCCAAGGGGAAACCCCTTGCGGAGGACGTGAGCCTCCGTAAGCTGGCTCAAGGCACTGCGGGCTTTACCGGCGCGGATCTGGAGAACCTCATCAACGAGGGCGCGCTGCTGGCAGCCCGGAAGGATCAGCACTTCATCACCATGCAGGATCTGAAGGATGCGGAGATCAAGGTCATCGCCGGTCCGGAGAAAAAGAGCCGGGTGATCCCCCAGCACGAGCGGGAACTGACAGCCTATCACGAGGCGGGCCATGCGGTGGTCATGCACATGCTGCCGGGACAGGACCCGGTGAGCCAGATCACTATTGTCCCCAGAGGTATGGCCGGCGGTATGACCATTTCCCTGCCGGAGGAGGACCGCTCTTACCTTTCCAAGCACTACATGGAGGATCAGATCGTGGGTCTGCTGGGCGGCCGTGTGGCTGAGAAGCTGTGTCTCAACGATATTTCCACCGGCGCCAGCAACGACATCCAGCGTGCCACCGCCATTGCCCGGAAGATGGTGACGGTATATGGCATGAGCGAGCGGCTGGGAACCGTGTCCTTTGACAGCGGCAATGACGAGGTGTTCATCGGACGCACCATGGGACACAGCCGGGGCTATTCCGAGGCTGTGGCCGCCCAGATCGATCAGGAGGTCAAGGATCTGGTGGACGGCGCCTACCGCCGCTGCCAGGATATTCTGGAAGCGCAGCGGGATAAGTTGGAGCAGGTGGCCCAGTACCTGCTGGAGCACGAGACTATGGAGCGGGATGCCTTCCTGACGGTGTTCGGAGAGAAAACCCATGAACAGCCGGAGGACGTTCAGACTGCGGACGCCGAGGATCAAGACTAAAGTACACGCCGGGGGAGCTATGCTCCCCTGGCGTTCAGCGTGGCGAAAATATTTTCGCCACACTGCTCTTATTTTCAGAACTTTATTAAAGTCCTGAAAATATTTGATTTCAATGATGCGGGACACCCTTCTTGGGTTTCCCGCACACACCCTTTACCCGCAAGGGGTATGCAGCATCCGTAAAGCGGCAGAGCCGCTAACGGCTGCCCTACCTTACCGTCACGGAGAATCTACCACTTTATCGATAGTTTCACACGCCGGAGGAGCATAGCTCCCCCGGCGTTGCATTTTAGGCGGACTTCGTGTATACTGGTAGCAATTTCTGAAACCGAGACGGGCTTGGAAAAGCCTTTGCAAAAAGGAGCGTTTATGTACTATGTGATTTTCGGCCTGCTGGGGGCGGCGCTGCTGGGCGCCGATCAGTGGGTCAAGGCCTGGGTCGTGGGCCATTTGCAGATGGGGGAGACCACTTCTTTGTTTCCGGGATTTCTGGAACTGATGCGGGTTCACAACTACGGCGCGGCGTGGTCCAGCTTTGCCGGGCAGAAGTGGCTGCTGCTGGGTGTCACCGGCGTCATTTTGGCGGTGGTACTGTGGGTGCTGGCTCGGAAGATCGTCCGGCACCCGCTGGGGATCTGCGCCTGCTGCCTGATCCTCTCCGGCGGCATCGGCAATATCATCGACCGGTTCCGGCTGGGCTATGTGGTGGATATGCTCCACTTCCAATTCTGGCCCAGCTATCCCACGTTCAACGTGGCGGATGTGTGCATCGTGTCCGGGGCTATTCTGGGCGCGATCTACTACGTGTTACTCTACGATAAGCATGACAGGAGGAAAACGGATGGAGCCTCTGATCCTGCAAACGGCCAGTGAGGACGCCGGAAAACGGCTGGACGCATGGCTGGCAGAGCAAACGGAGCTGACCCGCTCCGCCGTTCAAAAGCTGATGGAGGAGGGGCGGGTGACGGCGGCGGGAAAACCCCTCGCTAAAAACACCCGGCTGACCGGCGGGGAAACGGTGTCTGTGGAACTGCCGGAGCCGGAGGCGGTGGACATCGTGCCTCAGAATATCCCGCTGGACGTGGTGTACGAGGACGAGGACGTCATCGTGGTGAACAAACCGAAGGGCCTGGTAGTCCACCCCGCACCGGGACACCCGGACGGGACACTGGTGAACGCCCTGCTGTATCACTGCGGGGACAGTCTTTCCGGGATCAACGGAGAACTGCGGCCCGGCATCGTCCACCGCATTGACCGGGACACCTCCGGTCTCATCATCGCCGCAAAAAACGACTTCACCCATGTGAAACTGGCGGAGCAGCTTCAGGATCACACGCTGGCCCGGACCTACCGCTGCATCGTCACCGGCAATCTTCGGGAGGATACCGGGACGGTGAACGCTCCCATCGGCCGCTGTCCCGCAGACCGGAAGAAAATGGCTGTGGTGGCCGGCGGACGGAACGCCGTGACCCATTGGACGGTGCTGGAGCGCTATCCCGGTGTGAATTATGTAGAGTGCCGTCTGGAAACGGGCCGCACCCACCAGATCCGGGTGCACATGGCCTACATCGGCCATCCGATTTTGGGAGATACCGTATACGGCAACAAAAAACCGGTCCCCGGTTTGCAGGGACAGTGCCTTCACGCTGTAGGGCTGAAATTTATCCATCCCCGCACGGGAGAATTGGTGGAGCTGACCTGCGGTCTGCCGGAGGAATTTGAAAAGCAGCTGAAAAAATACCGGAATATGGCATAAGCAAGGGGCCTCGCTGAAAGCGAGGCCCCTCAGCGTGTCGAAAAAGCCTTTTCTCCCCGCTGAGTAAGTTTTCAGAACTTTTGTAAAGTTCTAAAACTTGGGAGATTTCAATGGCGCAGGACACCCTTCTTGGGTTTCCCGCGCACACCCTTCCTTACCATTGCGGAGAATTTACCACTTAATCGACAGTCTCGGGGGCCTCGCTGAAAGCGAGGCCCCTCTTTTGTTCCGTATGGTTTTTCGTGTTGTTTCGCAGATCAGGAATGGACGGCGGCGATCCGGTCTGCGATATAGGGCTGGACCGCCTCGTAGGGAATTTCCAGTGCGGCGGCCAGCTCGCCGAACAGAAGCTGCTCTGCCTGCTTGAGATAGCGCTCGTCCACCATGCCGAGGCGGCGGTTCTGGGATTCTGCCTGACGGCGCTTGGCGTGAATGGACATGGCGAGCTCCACCAGACTGCGGCAGTTATGCTGCCGGAGACTGGCCTGATACTGCTGAGTCAGCGCCTGAGTGGTGGAAGCCCGACAGGCAGCGGGATGCAGAGTGGGAATTTCACTGATAAGATCTTCCGCCTCCTGCCGGGAGATAATGGGCCGCATGGACACCTTGTCATTGTCTACCGGGGTATAGATCAAACCGCCCTGATAGATGGGTTTAAGCTGATAGTAAAGCCGCTCCTGACGGGTGCTGCCCACCCGCTCCTGCCGCCGGTCAATGGAAAGCACCCGACAGACGCCGGTGGTGCCATAGACCAGCAGATCTCCTGCCTGAAACACGGGAAGTGCCTCCTTTCCAAAAACTGCAAAGATTTCAGATTCATAACCATTCTAACATTATTTTGGCAGAAATGTCAGGGAATATACGAAAAAAGTAAAAAATCTCTGTTTTTCTGAAAAGAAGGCGCTCTTTTTTGTGGAAAATATAGGGATTTAGCGCATGATATACACATGGACAGGAAAAAAGCGCCCGAAAGTGAGAACTTTCAGACGCTTTTTTTACAAATGGGAAACCAAATCACGCACGATCCGGGCGGTCATGCCCCAGATGGCGTGGCCCCCGTAGAGCCACACAGGGACCTCTACCTTACCGCGGTTCCAAGGGTAATCCCGGGGGATCCCAACCGCTTCGTAGGGGAAAGACTCCGGGACACGGGGGATCAGGTCATAGGCACATGGCTGGGGCAGGGTGGCCCTGAAAAATTCCACCGGTACAGTGAACACCTCCGCTACCTCAGCGGGGGCGGGACGCAGGGCGGCGAGACCGGCAGGGGATACCAGCCCCGGCAGCGGCCGCAGCAGAAATCCCCGCTGATTGCAGATAAAGTCCCCTTGGCCCAGAAGCCGGATCTCGGCGCGGGGGATAGACAATTCCTCCTCCGTCTCCCGGAGGGCGCAGTCTGCCGGGGTCTCTCCCGGCTCCATCTGCCCGCCGGGAAAGCAGGTCTCGCCGCTTTGACTGACCCCGGCAGACCGGACCTCAAACAGCAGGTGCAGTCCATCCGGACGCTCTACCAGAGGACACAAAACAGCATATTCGTGCCGGGCTTCCAGCAGCGTGGGAACATGATCGCCGTAAAACCGGCACAGATTTGTCAATTCTTCTCTCATAGCAGCATCGTCAAAGCCCGCTGGCAGTTGGTGATGTCCACCGTCGGCTGGCTGGGTTCGTACTCTCCGTCCAGGGACCAGGGCAGATCCTCGTCCGTTTCCACATGAAGGGCCGACACATGGCGGAAAATGAGACCGCCGCTGTTATACTGCTGATTCAGCAAGGCCCAGATCAGATTTTGCAGCTCCGATGCATTTTGGGGGTGGGGCACCAGCAGCAGCTCAAAGAGGCCGTCATCCAGAATGACCTCCTCCCGCTCCAGCTTCATCATACCGGCGATGGAGGTGGAGTTGGCAACGGCGCCGAACAGGTATTCACCGTCCAGCGTCTCCCCATCAGCGGTGATGCGGACCTTATAGGGGCGCAGCGTATCCAGATCCCGGAGGCTTTCCAGCAGATAGCCGAAGTGGCCCAGAGCATTTTTCACATCCTGAGAGGCGGTGTAGGATGTCCGGGTGAAGGCTCCGAAGGAGGCTACATATACGAAAATACGCTCCCCGAAGCGGCCGATGTCAAGTTGACGGCGCTGACCACGGACGATGGCCTCCGCCGCCTGAACGGGATCTGAGGGGATCTCCAGGCTGGCGGCAAAATCATTGGTGCTCCCCTGAGGCAGATAACCCACCGCCGGGGGAATTTTAAGCGTTTGGATGCCGGAGATGACCTCGTTGAGGGTGCCGTCGCCGCCCACGGCCACCACAGTGTCATAATCTCCGCCCTCTTGGGCGGCAATGCGGGCTGCGTCCCCGGCGGCGGTGGTGCGGTGGATACGGAGCAGATATCCGGCATCGCACAGGGCGGCAGCCGCGTCATATAACGGCCCCCGGGGCTTGCTGCGTCCCGCCCGGGGATTGACGATCATCAGGAGCTTCTTTTGGGGTTCCATGTCCATGCCTCCGAAAATGATTATAAATGTTAACAGACGGTTAAAGTAGTATAGCATGGGGAATTGAGGATTGCAATTCCCCCGGGCGACGTGTAGAATAAAGTTTGTATAAAGGTTTCGGGAGAAGTCTGCCGCAGGCGGGCGGACCCTGTCGGCAGGAGGCGGTTGGATGAAGAAAAAAGACAGCGCGGTGCGGTGGGGACTTGCCCTCTTTTTGACCGTGGGCGCGATCCTGCTTTTTTACGATACCCTCTTTGGCCGCCGGGTACTGCCATCCTTCGGCGGTCAACTGCTGAAAGCACTGCAGCCGGTTCTGATCGGCGCGGTACTGGCGTACCTGCTGGCGCCGGTCATCGACTTTATTGAAAACCTGTTTTTTCCGGAACAGATGAAAAAGGCCCACGCAGAGGGGCGCATGACCTCCCGGAGCGCCCGGGCCGTCAGTCTGGTGGTGACCTGGGCCATCATCGGCCTGCTCTGCTATCTGCTGGGCCATGTGCTGATCCCGCAGCTGTACCGGAGCGTGGTGCAGTTGGTTTCCAGCGTGGAAGGCTACTATAATACCATCAGCGGCTGGGTGGAGCATCTGCTGGAGAGCAACCCCACCGTGGAGGTTTGGGTAGCCGACCAGATGGATAAGTTCTACGAGTCCGCAACGGAGTGGCTGAAAAATCAGGTCTTTACCCGGACGCAGATGCTGATGATCGCCGTCTCTGGCGGTGTGCTCAGTACGCTGGTGTTTTTGAAAAACCTGCTGGTGGGCATGATCGTCTCCGTTTACTTCATGGCTACCAAGGAGCGCTGCGCCGCCCATGCCCGAAAGCTGGCTTACAGCCTGTTTTCCGAGGAGGCGGTCTATTGGGTCTTTCGGGGCAGCGCCAAGGTCGACCGCATCTTTTCCGGCTTTGTCCGGGGCAAACTGCTGGATTCCCTCATCATTGGCGTGCTGTGCTTCATCGGCTGCTCACTGCTGGATATGCCGTATACGCCGCTGGTGTCCGTTTTTGTGGGCGTCACCAATGTGATCCCCTTCTTCGGCCCCTTCCTGGGAGCGATCCCCAGCTTTTTCCTGATTTTGTTGGTCGATCCCATTCAGTCTTTGTATTTCCTGCTGTTCGTGCTGGCCCTCCAGCAGCTGGACGGCAACGTGATCGGCCCCAAGATCCTGGGAGAGAGCACGGGCCTTTCCAGCCTGTGGGTCATCATTGCCATCCTGGTGGGCGGCAGCTTTTTCGGTGTGGCGGGTATGTTTTTCGGCGTGCCGGTATGCGCCTGCCTGTACAGCCTGGTGGCGTTCCTGGTGGACCGGCGTCTGGCGGAAAAGGATCTCCCCGTGGAAACGGAGCATTACACCGCTCCGCTGCCGGAGCAGGAAACGGAGCCTGAAAAACCGGAGAAAACGTCGGAAAACTTGTAAAAAAGGCTTGCAATCAGCCGCAGTATCCTGTACAATACAGCCTTGCGGACATATCGTTAGAAAAATAACAAACGATGTGTCCCAGGGCTGTTTTTGCGGATTGGCCACCGCATATTCCCTCATGGATTTTCAGTACCCGTAAGGGACTGGGAATTTGCGGAACGGAGAAAACCGCTCCGCGAATACACTGACTCCCCGGAGCAGTGATATAAAAAGGAGAATTGCATATGAAGAAGAGAATCCTGACGCTTTTGGCGGCGGTCTGCCTCTTGAGCGCCGTACTCAGCGGATGCGGAGGCGGCAGCCAGAACGGGACGACCGGAACTACGGACCAGAGCACCGCGAACACCCAGACGGAAGGCCCCGCGGCCCGCGCTGCGGCCGGCGAACTGAACGTGGGCATCGCCCAGGACCTGGACAGCAGTCTTGACCCTCACAAAACCGTGAAGGCAGGAACTCGTGAGGTTATGTTCAACGTATTTGAAGGACTTTTGAAGCCCGACGCCAGCGGCAACCTGAATCCCGCTGTGGCAGAGAGCTATACCGTTTCCGAAGACCATCTGCTGTATACCTTTAAGCTCCGCGCCGGTGTGAAGTTCCACAACGGTCAGGAGGTGACGCCGGAGGACGTGATTTGGTCCTACCAGCGCTGCGGCGATGCCAATGCCCCGGCAGACATCATCCAGGTGGCGGCTTTTGCCAACGTGGAGATGTATCAGGAGGGGGATGACACCGTCTGCTTCCAGCTTCAGGAGCCCAATAATGAGTTTACTTCTTACCTGACCACCGCTGTGCTGCCCAAGGACTACACGGAGCAGGATACCGCCCCCGTGGGCACCGGTCCGTTCAAGTTCGTTTCCCGGACAGCTCAGGAGTCCGTGGTGCTGGAGCGGTTTGATGATTACTGGGGCGAGAAGCCCGACCTGACCAAGGTCACCTATAAGATCATTGAGAATGCCGACAGCATCCTTCTCAGCCTCCAGAGCGGCGCTGTGGATGTATTTGCCCATCTGACCACCAACCAGATCCAGCAGCTTGGCGACGGCTTCCATGTGGAGGAAGGCACCATGAATCTGGTGCAGGCCCTGTACCTCAACAACGCCGAGAAGCCCTTTGACGATGTGCGGGTGCGGCAGGCTCTCTGCTACGCCATTGACCGTCAGCAGATCCTGGATCTGGCCTTCGACGGTTACGGCACCCTGCTGGGCTCCAGCATGTACCCCGCTTTCAGCAAGTATTTTGACGACGAGCTGACCAACTACTATACTTACAACACCGAAAAGGCCAAGGAACTGCTGACGGAGGCCGGTTATCCCAACGGCTTCGACATGACCATCACCGTCCCCAGCAACTACCAGTCTCACATGGATACCGCACAGGTCATCGTGGAGCAGCTGAAGGCTGTGGGCATCAATGCCACCATTCAGCCCGTCACTTGGGAGAGCTGGGTGCAGGACACCTATTCCAACCGGCAGTTCCAGTCCACTGTGGTGGGCGTGGATGCTTCCAACATGACCGCACGGGCCATGCTGGAGCGGTTCGTCTCTACCGCCAGCCGCGACTTTATCAACTACAACAACGCGGACTATGACGCTCTGTTCGCCCAGGCTCAGGCCTGCTATGACGATGGGGAGCAGACCGCCCTTTACAGAGCAATGGAAAAGAACCTGGCGGAAAACGCTGCCAACGTCTATATTCAGGACATGGCAGACTTCGTGGCAGTGCGGGATGGTCTTGAGGGCCCCTCCTTCTACCCCATCTATGTTCTGGATCTTTCCACTATCCACTATACGAAATAAGTGATGAACAGCGGACGTTTTGACGCCGCTGACCCGGAAGGGAGATGACAGTCATGCGATACACGGCGCGGAAAATTCTGACGCTGCTTGTCACCATGCTCGTCGTCTCCCTTCTGACGTTCGCGGCTTTTGCTATGATCTCCGGAGACCCCGCCGCCACCTTGCTGGGGACGCAGGCTACGCCGGAAAAGGTGGAGGCCCTCCGGACGGAAATGGGATTGAACCGCCCCATGCTGGTGCGGTACGGGGAATGGCTGGCCGGTTTCTTCACCGGAAATCTGGGCGTTTCCTTCCAGTACCGCCAGCCGGTGCAGGCGCTGTTAGGCCCGAAAATGCTGGTGACGCTGTGCTTGAGCCTGGTGAGCTTTGTGCTGATCGTTGTGGTATCGCTGCCCTTGGGATTGTTGTCTGCCAACGGAAAGCTGGACGGGCTCCACACGTTCCTGAATCAGTTCTGTATGGCAGTACCGCCGTTCTTTACCGGTATCCTCATTTCCTGGTGCTTCGGCATTTTCCTTCGGGTGTTTGTCCCCGGTGACTTTCCGGGATTGGACCGGAACCTCGGCAAGTCTCTGGTGTACTTATTCTTTGCCGCCGTGTCCATTGCCATTCCCCGGGTGGCTATGACGGTGCGGATGCTGCGCAGCACGGTCATCAGCGAAATGAACAAGCCCTATGTCCGCACGGCCATTGCCCGTGGCAATGACCGGCGGCAGGTATTGTGGGGCCATGTGCTGAAAAACTCTCTGGTGCCCACCGTCACCTTCCTGGGGCAGACTATGGCGGAGATCGTAGCGGGCAGCATCGTGGTGGAGCAGGTGTTCTCTGTTCCTGGACTGGGGCGAATGCTGGTGGCCTCCATTTCCAGTCAGGACTACCCTGTGGTGGAGGCCATCGTGGTGATCCTGGCCTTCTGGGTGGTGCTTTCCGGCACTCTGGCGGATCTGGTCAATCGCTGCATCGACCCCCGGATGGGAGGGATCGGCAAATGAAAAAGAGAAATCCTTATCTGACCGTGGGACTGGTGATGACCGGCATCCTGACGGCTCTGATCGTTCTCGGCTTTTTCTGGACGCCCTATGACCCCAACGCCATGGCAGCGGGGCCGAAGCTGACGGGGCCGTCTCTGGCCCACCTGATGGGAACGGACAGCTTTGGCCGGGATATTTTCAGCCGGGTGCTGAAAGGCGCCGGGACCACCTACGGGATCGCGCTGTGTACTGTGGCCGTGGGCGCGGTGTGCGGCACGGTGCTGGGCGCCGTTACCGGCTATTTCGGCGGCATTGTGGACGATGTGCTGATGCGCCTTGGCGATGTGCTGACGGCATTTCCCAGTATTCTGCTGGCACTGGTGGTCATCAGCTTGCTTGGCCCCGGCAAGACGCGGAATGTGATCCTCGCTCTGGGCCTGGTGTTCATCCCCAGCTTTGCCCGGATGGCCCGTGGTACCTACGCCGGGCTGCGGGAGGTCAACTATGTAAAAAGCGCCCGGCTCATGGGAGCTTCCAGCAGCCGCATCCTGTGGCGGCATATCCTGCCTAATACTTGGAGCGTGCTGCTGCCGGCGCTGACCATCGGCTTCAACAACGCTGTGCTGGCGGAGGCATCCATGAGCTATCTCTGCATTGGCGTAACGCCGCCGGACGCCTCTCTTGGCTATATGCTCTCGGAGAGTCAGGGCATGTTTATGAGCGCGCCCTGGTACGCGCTGGGAACGGGCCTGACCCTTGTGTGGATGGTGTTCGGCGTGGGACTGATCGGCGAAGGACTGCAGCGCCGGGGCGGAGGTGAGGTCTGATGCTGGAAATTCAGGATCTGCATGTGAAATTTCATAACCGGGACCGGGAAGCGGTCAGCGGTGTGAGCCTGACCATTCAGGACGGCGAAATTTTGGGTCTGGTGGGCGAATCCGGCTCCGGAAAATCCGTCACCGCCATGAGCGTGGCGGGTCTGCTGCCCCGGAAGCAGTGCGACTATACCGGCCGCATCCTGCTGGACGGGCAGGAACTGCTCCACGCGGACCGGTCCGTTTTGCGGGAGATTCAGGGAGCGGAGATCGGCGTGGTGTTTCAGGAGCCCCAAAGCTGCATGGACCCCCTGATGAAAATTGGGCCTCAGGTGGAGGAGACCCTGCGGATCCACACCCAGATGCCGAAAGAGGAGCGCCATCAGCGGGCGATGGCGGCGATGGCGGCAGCAGAACTGCCGGACCCGGAGGGGATCTGCGACAAATACCCCCACGAGCTTTCCGGCGGTATGCTCCAGCGGGCTATGATCGCGGCGGCTATCGTGAACCGGCCCAAGCTGCTGCTGCTGGACGAGCCTACCACGGCACTGGATGTGACCATTCAGGCCCAAATTCTGGAAATGCTGAAAAAGCTGAACCGGGAGAGCGGCGTGTCCATGCTGTTCATCTCCCATAACCTGAATGTGGTACGGAAGCTGTGCCGCCGGGTGGCGGTGATGCAGCGGGGCGTTCTGGTGGAGGAGGGAGATACCGATCAGGTATTCTACCATCCTCAGCACCCCTACACCCAAAAGCTGATCGACGCCATCCCCACCCGGAACCGAAAGGAGGAGCGGCCATGACGGACGAATTGGTACTCTCCCTTCAACATGTTACCGCCGGGTATCGGGAAGGCGGCGTGCTGGGCCGTAAGTACTTTCACGAGGTGCTCCACGATGTTTCCTTCGATGTGCACCGGGGTGAAATTTTAGGATTAGTAGGCGAATCCGGCACCGGAAAATCCACGCTGGCCAAGACGATCTTGGGGATGGTGCAGCCGGAGGCCGGACAGGTCATCCATTATACGAAACGGCCTCAGATGATCTTTCAGGACCCGTACAGCTCTCTGAACCCGGCGTATCCGGTGGAGTGGCTGTTAGAGGAGCCGCTGCGGATCTACGGAAAGTATGACGGCCCGGAGCGGAAGCGCCGGGTCCGGGAGATGCTGGAACGGGTGGAGCTGCCGGAGGAAGTGCTGAGGGCGAAGCCATCGGAGCTTTCCGGCGGACAGCGGCAGCGGGTGTCCATCGCCGTGGCCCTGATCCAGCGGCCCCGCTTCCTCATTGCTGACGAGCCGGTCAGTGCACTGGACGTGACCATTCAGGCCCAGATTTTAAAACTGCTGCGGGAGCTGCGGGATGAACTGGACCTCAGCTACCTGTTCATCTCTCACGATCTGAACGTGGTCTACCAGCTTTGCGATTCTGCTCTGGTGATGAAGCAGGGGCGCATTGTGGAACAGGGGACGGTGGACGAGCTGTTCGACCATCCCAAGGACCCGTACACAAAGCAGCTGTTGGCGGCGGCGGAATAACCGCATAGCCGAACAACTGGATATAAGGACAGCAGGCGGTTCCGCCTGCTGTTTCCAAATCCTGAGCTTGAAAAATGACAGATGAGGCATTGCTATGAGCTTCTGGAAAAAATATCGAAAACTGCATATCTGGCTGGCTGTCGATCTGACGGTGTTGGGCCTGTATCTGGCTCTGCGGCAGAACCAGCAGCTGATGAACAGCTTTGCGGATCACGTCACCACACCGCTGAAGGCGGCGTTGGGGCGGCTGTGCGCGCTTACCAGCCTGTCCATCATGGAAATCCTGTATGCTCTGGCGGCGGTAGGGGCTGTGGCATATACCGTCTGGTCAGTGATCGCCGTGGTGAAGGCCAGGGGTCACCGGGGACGGCGGGTATACAGCGCCCTTTTGGGAGCGGCGGACGGTATTTTGACAGTTTACGTCCTGTTCTGCCTCATGTGGGGCGTGAACTACTGGACGGACAGCTTTCAGGACCGCTCCGGCATCACAGCTCAGCCAGTGGCTGCGGAAGATCTGAAAAACGTGACCGCCTATTTCGCGGAACGGCTGTCCGAAACGGCGGACACGGTGCCACGGGACGAAAACGGCGTGTACGCGGTGTCGAAAGAGCAAATCCTTTCAGAGAGCCGGTCTGTCTACGGCGGCGTGACGGAACTGTTTCCCTTTCTGAAATTTCCGGATACCGGGGTCAAGGCAGTGCGCTGCTCCCGGATCATGAGCGTCATGGGCTTTACCGGGGTGTATTTCGCCTGTGTGGGGGAGTCCAATGTGAATGTGGACAGCCCCGCCTGCCTGCTGCCCTCCACCATCGCCCACGAGCTGGCCCACCAGCGGGGCGTCGCGTGGGAGCAGGAGTGTAACTTCTTGGGCGTGTTGGCCTCTGTCACCAGCGGGATGCCGGACTACATATATTCCGGCTGGCTGCTGGGATTCATCCACCTTGGCAACGCCTTGTACGAAACAGACCCGGAGGCTTACTGGGCCATTCGGGGCACCCTTCCGGCAGCGGTGGAGGCAGACCTCCGGGACAACAGCGCCTATTGGGATCAGTTCCGGGACAACGTGGTGGAAAAGGTATCCGACACAGTGTATGACACCGCGCTGAAATCCTACGGTGACGCCAACGGCATGAAGTCCTACAGCATGGTGGTGGAGCTGCTGGTGGCGTATTATAAGGATCTGGTATAAAACTTCATGCATGAGCAGCGCACTACGAAAACGCGCAAATGCCAGTGCATGAAGTTTTCGCGCATCATTTCCGGTTGCCCCGCAGGGGCGAGGAAATGGCGCATTTCTTAATTTTGCTATGCTTTTGCGCAGAAAAAAGGACTTCCGCATTCTGCGGAAGTCCTTTTTGGATCATTGGGGCAGTTCGTTTTCCTTGGGCCAGGGGTGCAGCGCATAGGACTGCTCCGGGGTCATGGCAAAATACTGCTTTGTGCCGGTGTTCCCCTGATCCCCCCAGGTGGCGTCGATGTGGACGGTCTCGCCGTCCAGTGTGGCCACGGTCCAGATGTGGGTGGCGTTGGGGAGAGCGTAGCAGTCAATGCCCTCCAGCTTCAAAAGCAGATTGTAAGCGCCGGTATACCCGTCGCAGACGGCCTTGCCGTTATGAAACAGGCTGTAGGGCAGGTGGCTGACGGAGGTGTTGTCCCCGGCGTCATCGTAGGTGCAGTTGGCGGCAATCCACTGGTAATAGGCCCAGGCGATCTCCCGCTGGGTGGAGGCGGGGGTAATGGTCCCCTGCTGCCACAGCGCGTCATGGACGGCGATGGCGGCGGTCAGCGCTTCTGAACGGTATTCCTCGGTACGGTCGCCGGCGATGGAACTGAATTTCAGGATCATGGTTCCGGCGGCGTTATAGGAGCAGGAGGCGTTGTTATAGCCTTGCTCGCAGTACCGCTTGACCGCCAGCAGGGCATTGTTCAGAGTTTCCTGAGCACTGGAAACGGTAAAGCCCTGATCGTATTTCAGGGACAGGGTGTTTTCCCCCTGAGAGAGCATATAGCGGACGGCCTGGTCATAGTCCGCCGCAGTCTCTGGGGCGGCTATGTAGGTCCCCGCCGTGACCAGATCCTCGTAGGCGGCCCCCTCGGCGCTGTAAAGCTCCGGCAGGTGCCAGTCCGGCGTCAGCCGAAGGGAGGGATCCACCATCCGGGTCAGCATGGCCGCGGCGGCCCCTCTGGTGATGGGAGAATCCGGCAGAAAGGAGCCAGTCTCGTCGCTGCCCACGCTGATCCCGCAGCGGTAAAGCTTGAGGATATCATCATAATAAGGCGTGTATTCCGTCACATCGGTGATCCGGCGGCGGCTGGCGTAGGCCTGAGTGATGAGGGAATCGTTGACCGGGGGCAGTACTGTTTCCGGCAGGAGATTTGCCAGCACATGGGCCATCTGGGCTCGGGCAGCCACATCGGCGAGCTGCTCGTCCAGAGCCTTGTCTAAAACGCCCTCCGCCTGTAAGTACCAGAGATAGGGGGCGTAGACCCGCTGGGCGTCCTTCAATCCAATGGCGGCGGCAGTGAAGGCGGCGGGACCGGCCTCCGGGTCCCCGGTGCGGTACAGGCTGCGGATGCGCCCGGCGAAGATCACCGACTGTCCCACGGTCATAGGCACCGTCAGGCCGTAAGTGCCGTCGGCCTGACCGACAGACAGACCGTATTCGTACAGGGCGGCTACATTTTCATAGAAGGTATGGTCCTCCGGCAGATCGGAGAACTGGCCGGCATAGGTTTTGCCGCGGACAAAGTTGTCCGCGCTGTTCTCCTTGGCCAGAGCGGGAACGCTCATCAGAGACAGTGCCAGCAGCAGGGACAGCGCTTGCTTTTTCATGGAGTGTCACTCCTTTCCGGAAGTCAGGACGGAAGATGCAGATCCTCCGCGGTCCGATCCTCCACATAGGGGTTGAGATAGGTATTCACCAGAGTCAGAGTTTCGTCCGGGATCAGATAAATATACGGAGATCTCCACTCATTAGGCAGGGTGGAGAAGTCGATCTTGTCCACGCCCATTTTCAAAACCTCTGTGCCCAGCCAGGCCAGATTGCCCACGGACAGGTCGGTGTCTACATACTGGTTGAAAATTTTGGCGTAATCGTCGATTTTTGTCAGGATATTGCTGGCGGTGAGCATTTTCTTCGCCACGGCCTTCAAAAACTTCTGCTGGGTCTGCATCCGGCCCAAGTCCTCGCTGCCGTAGCCGGTGCCATCGTTGTTGTGGCGGAAGCGGACCACCCGCATGGCGTCGGCACCGTTGAGGTATTGAACACCTTTTTTAAAATGGATGCTGAGGTTCTGAATGGGATCGTCATAGTCCATGTTGATGGGCACATCGAAATTCACGCCGCCGATGGCCTCCACCAACGCCTCAAAGCCGGTCAGATCCACGGAAACGGTGTAGTCCACCGGGATGCCCAACTGGTCGGACACCACCTCTGCCAGCTTGGTCATGCCGCCCTTGCCGAAGGCGGCGTTGATCTTGTGGGATTTTCCATCCCACACGGCCTTGGAGTCACGGGGGATGCTGACGCCGTAGACGTAGCCGTTCACAGTGTCCACAGCTACCAGAATGTTGGTGTCGCTGTTGCCGTTGCCGTCGTCAGAGCCGGAGACCAGAATGGTGTAGAAGCCGCCCTTGCGCTCCAGATGGGACCGCAGGGCCTCCTGGGCCGCCTGCTCCTCCTCGGATAGCTGGGGATCTCCCGTGGAGGAGGGCTGAGACGGCAGTTCATCCACCTTTTGTTCCGGGGCTTTCAGGAAAAATGCCTTCACCGCCACGCAGGCAGTGAGCAGGATCAGGACGATGATCAAAAAGACTTGCAGGGTGCGGGGCTGTTGCCGCTGACGGCGGCGGGCTCCTCTGGACATATGAAATGACGCTCCTTTATACGCGGCGGGGGCCGCTTCTCTTTTTCGACAGATTTACATAATATTCTATAAGGATACGGCACAAATTACAAGGGGTTCCGGGAAATTTCCAGTTTATTCACAAATAGCCTGTCCGGAAAATGCTGGTCTACGGAAATCGACGTTTCTTAAAGGCTGCGGGGGACCCTCCGAAGGTCCCCCGCAGCCTGCTATTCGCTTCCGGCGCTGTTCGCCAGCCTTTTCAGCAGGCACCGGATCTCGTCCAGCTGCCGGGTCTGCTGGGAAAGGGCGCAACTGATATAATGAAGCTCTGCTGCCAGTCCCTCCGGCGCGGGATGGACCGCTACCGGGTGGGGCCATCGGCGCATGACGGGCTGAACTGCCGGAGCGGCGGGCAGTTCCGGGACAGCGTTTGACTTTTGGGGGCCGCTTTGGCGGCGGCAGCCGCCGGGATCACGTACAGCCATGGGACTTCCTCCTTCTATGTACCCTTGTATTTTTTTCGGGTGGCGATGCCGCCCCGGATGTGCCGCTGGGCCTTGTTCACGTCCAGCACCTCCTTGACCTGCAAGTACAGCGCCCGGTTAAAAAGGGGCAGCCGTTCTGAAATGTCCTTGTGGACCGTGGATTTGCTGATGCCGAATTTGGCAGCGGCGGCGCGGACCGTGGTCCGGTTCTCTATGATGTAAAGAGCAAGGCGCTCCGCCCGCTCCTCCATATTTCCCTTCAAAGCACAACACTCCCCGCCTTTTGTTGCTTTATCCTATGCGGCCCAAAACAGGCTTATGCAAGGGGAAAATTGGCCGCTCCTCATGAAAAAATATTGGAGAATCAAAAAAACCGTGATAGAATAACCATAACGATCTTATTGCAAAAGGAGTGTTGACCATGAATGAGGTTTTAAAGGTTCTGAAAGAGCGCCGCAGTATCCGTGCATTCCGCCCGGAGCCGCTGAAAAAGGAGGATCTGGACGCCATTGTGGAGGCCGGTCTTTACGCGCCCTCTGCCAAGAATCTCCAGAGCACCAAGCTGGTGGTGGTACGGGACGCCGCCGTGCTTGCCAGATTGGAACGGCTGAACAGCCGGATTTTAGGCACACCGGAGGGAACACCCTTCTACGGTGCGCCGGAGGCCATTGTGGTGCTGTCCGACAGCGAGTATCCCAACTGGCTCCAGGACGGCTCTCTGGTAATGGGTAACCTGATGAACGCTGCTGCCGCATTGGGCGTCGGCTCCTGCTGGATTAACCGGGCCATGGAGACCTTTGAGCTGCCGGAGGGCAAGGCTTTGCTGGCGGAGTGGGGTCTGGGCGAAAACTGGAAGGGCGTCGGCAACTGCATTTTAGGCTATACGGATCAGGCTGTCCTGGGGGACAAGGCCCGGAAAGAGGACCGCGTTCTGTATGTGTGAGGAGGGCGGACTATGAATGAAGCGATCCGGCAGGTGACCCACGTTCAGAACATCCGCTATGACAAGGCTGAGGAGCGGCTGTACATCATCGACCAGACGCTGCTGCCCAACGAGGAAAAAGAGATCGAGCTGCGCACCGTGGAGGAGATGATCGAGGCCATCAAAATGCTCCGCATCCGGGGCGCGCCGGCCATCGGCATCTGCGCGGGCTACTGCATGTACGCGCTGGCCAGGGACATTGACGCCAAGGACAACGAGACCTTTTACCGGAAATTGCGGATCGACGGCGAGCTGCTGGGGGCGGCCCGGCCCACGGCGGTGAACCTCCGCTGGGCGGTAGGGGAGATGCTGGACACCGCCAAGGCCCACTTGAAGGACGACCGGGCGGAACTGCTGGAGGCATTGTACCGCAAGGCGGTGGACATCCACGAGGACGACATCGCCAAATGCACCGCCATCTCCGAATACGGCCTGAGCCTTTTGAAGGACGGCGACGGCGTTCTGACCCACTGCAACGCCGGGCCTCTGGCTACCTCCCGGTACGGCACCGGGCAGGGCCCCTTCCTGCTGGCGGCAGAGCGAGGCATCCACATCCGCGTGTTTGCCGACGAGACCCGCCCCCTTCTGCAAGGGGCGCGGCTCACCAGCTATGAGCTGCAGCGGGCGGGGGTGGACGTGACCCTCATCTGCGACAATATGGCGTCTATGGTGATGAAAAACGGCTGGGTGCAGGCCTGCTTCGTGGGCTGTGACCGCATCGCCGCCAACGGCGACTTCGCCAACAAGATCGGCACCAGCGGCGTGGCCATCCTGGCCAAGCACTACGGTATCCCCGTGTATACGCTGGGGCCCACCTCTACCATCGACATGAACTGTCCCGACGGGGCGCACATCCCCATCGAGCTGCGGGACGGCGACGAGATCAAGAATCTCTGGTACGAAAAGCCCATGGCCCTGCCGGAGGTGAAGTGCTTCAACCCGTCCTTCGATGTGACGGACCATGAGCTGCTCACCGGCATCGTGACGGAGAAGGGCATCTGCTACCCGCCCTTTACCGAGAGTCTTGCGGCGCTGTTCAAGGACAAAAAATAAGGAGGATCTGATATGGCTATTTTAGAATCTCCCTCTGCCTGCATCGCAGCGGAGGAGGGCGTCATCGCCAAGGCGGTACTGATGCCCGGCGACCCTCTGCGGGCGAAATTTGTAGCGGAGCACTATCTGGAAAACCCGGTGTGCTTCAATACCGTGCGGAATATGCTGGGCTATACCGGCATCTATAAGGGTCGGAAACTGTCCGTCATGGGTCACGGCATGGGCGTTCCCTCTGCGGGACTGTACGCCCACGAGCTGTATAACTTCTACGGTGTGGATACCATCATCCGCATCGGCTCCGCCGGCGGGATCGGCGAGGACGTGAAGGTGCGGGACGTGGTGCTGGCCATGGGGGCCTCCACCAATTCCCACTTTGCGGACCAGTACCGCTTCCCCGGCCAGCTGTGCGCCACGGCGGACTATGGCCTTTTGAAGGACGCCGCCGCAGCGGCGGAACGGCTGGGCGTCCGGGCGGACGTGGGACAGGTGTTCACCTCCGACCAGTTCTATAATGACAATCCGGAGGCCAACGCCACCTACCGGAAGTTCGGTATTCTGGCGGTGGAGATGGAGACCGCCGGTATTTACTGGACGGCTCAGCGCTTCGGCAAGCGGGCGCTGTCTATCCTTACCATTTCTGACCATATTTTTACCGGCGAAGCCCTGAGCGCTCAGGAGCGGCAGGACTCCTTCCATGAGATGATGGAGATCGCCCTGGAGACCGCGTGGAACGCGGCGGAATAAGAGAGAAAGGCATCATACATGTATCGCACAGTGATTTTTGATCTGGACGGCACGCTGCTGGATACCATCGGGGATCTGGCGGCCGCCGCCAATGCCGTCTGCCGGGAAAACGGCTGGCCGGAGTACACCGTACAGGCCGTCGAGGGCATGGTGGGTCACGGTATCCCCAATCTGGTGAGCCGTTTTTCTCCGGCAGAGGCCCAGGAGCCGCAGACGCTGGAACGGACCCTTGCACAGTTCAACCGGTACTACGGCGCTCACAATATGGAACTGACCGCACCCTATGCCGGGATGCCGGAGCTGCTGAAAAAGCTGAAAGCCGCCGGAGTGCGGCTGGCGGTCTGCTCCAACAAGGCGGACGAATTCAGTCAGGTGATCGTAGCCCACTACTTCCCCGGTATTTTTGAGGTGATCCGGGGGAATCTTCCCGGCACACCGGTAAAGCCGGACCCCGGCGTGGCCCGCGGGATTCTGGAAAAGCTGAACGCCCGACCGGAGGAGACGCTGATGGTGGGAGACAGCGATGTGGACATCCGCACCGGACACAACGCGGGCTTGAAGGCCTGCGGCGTGACGTGGGGTTTCCGCAGCCGGGAAAATCTGGTAAACGCGGGAGCGGATTTTCTGGCAGATACCCCGGCGGAACTGGAAAAACTCCTGATGAACTGAAAATCGAGGCGGTCCCGCAAGGGGCCGCCTCAATTTTTTTGCTGTCTGAAAAAGTTGTCAGGGGAGGGCTGAATGCACTCAAAAGTGCATAAAATGGAGCAGCGGAACGACAGGAAAACGGCTAACAAAAAAGCTTCAATCGCTATCGATAGAGCGATAACCAATTATAGAAAAAAAGCATTAACAATCCGTTCACAATTATGGTATACTTGACGATAGAGGAGAGAGGCAACCCCACTTTAATTGTGTAAAAACACAATAAGCAGTCCCAAGAACCTATCAACAAGCTTTGGAAGAAAAAAGGAGGAACCCTATATGGGCAATACCCTGAACAACAAGAAAGCGAATGGTCTCGCACTGCTCCCGTTCCTGGTATTCATCGTTGTCTACATGGGCGCCGGTCTGGTTTACCAGTCCAAGGGCGTCGACATGGCATTCTATCAGTTCCCCTCTGTTACCGCGATGTTCCTGGCCGTTCTGGTGGCCTTCATTATGTTCAAGGGCAGCATCAACGAAAAGTTTGATACCTTCGCCAAGGGCGCTGCCAACGTGGACGTTCTGACCATGCTGATCATCTACATCCTGGCCGGCGCGTTCGCCACCGTGGCCGCTGAGATGGGCGGCCGCGACGCTACCGTCAACCTGGGCCTGAGCCTGGTTCCCGTCCAGTTCCTGGCCGCTGGCCTGTTCGTCATCGCTGCTTTCATGGGCACCGCTACCGGTACTTCCATGGGCACCATCTCCGCCATCACTCCCATCGCTGTCGGCGTTGCGGAAAAGGGTGGCCTGAACATGATGGTTGTTCTGGGCGCAGTTATCGGCGGCGCTATGTTCGGCGATAACCTGTCCATGATCTCCGATACCACCATCGCTGCTACCCGCAGCCAGCACTGCGAGATGCGTGATAAGTTCCGCGTGAACTTCCTCACCGCTCTGCCTGCCGCTCTGGTCACCATCGTGGTGCTGCTGATCGTGGGCCGTCCCGAGACCGTTACCGAGATCGGCGACCTGTCCTACAGCTTCATCAAGGTTATTCCCTATCTGCTGGTTCTGATCCTGGCTCTGGTCGGCATGAACGTGTTCCTGGTGCTGACCATCGGCATCTTCGCTGCCGGTATCGTGGGCATCGCCACCGGCGCTATCAATCTGGCCGGTTTCGCTCAGGCTGTTTACAACGGCTTCTGCGGCATGAACGAGGTCTTCTTCCTGACCCTGCTGTGCGGCGGTATGTCTGAGCTGATCGCCAAGAACGGCGGTATCGAGTGGATCATCCAGAAGCTGGGCAAGGTCATGAAGGGCAACAAGTCCGCTCAGGTGGGCATTGCCGCTATGGTCTCTCTCTGCGACTGCGCTACCGCTAACAACACCGTGGCTATCATCGTGGCTGGCGACATGGCCCGTGAGGTCTCTCACGAGTACAAGGTTGACCCCCGCCGCACCGCTTCTCTGTTGGATATGTTCTCCTGCGTGTTCCAGGGCATCATCCCCTACGGCGCGCAGCTCCTGGTAGCTTCCTCCCTGTGCAACGCTACCGTTACCAACGGCACCACCATCAGCGCCGCCAACATCCTTGGCTCTCTGTGGTATTGCTGGTTCCTGGCTGCTTTCGGCATCCTGTCCATCTTCATCCCCTTCGCCGATGGCATCTGCCGCAAGGATCCCTGGAACTGGGAGTATGACTGCGCTGAGTCCAACGTGGCCGCTAAGAAGGCCCTGCTGGAGAAGGAAGCCGCTGAGGCACAGCAGTAATCAAACATTGGATCTCTCCTATTCTCGCACTCTTACTCTCCTAACGGAAAACGCCGGCCATTGGCCGGCGTTTTCCTGTTGCCTGCAAGGTTCTGTGTTTCAGGTGAAAAGAACCTGCGCAAAAAATAAACCGGACGAAATCGTCCGGTTCATTTATCTATATGTGCTTATTTGCCGACGATCTGACGATGCAGGGAAGAGGTATATGCAATGGAACGCTGAATAGACTGTTCCAGAAGGCGGACAAATCCCTCGGCGTGAGAGGAGAGCTTGGCGTTCTGCGGATAGATCCAGCCCAGCCGCACCGGATCCTTGTCCGTCAGAGGGATGGTGACCACATTGGCGGGGGAGAGATGCTCTGCAAGGAGGCCGCTGCCGGTGCTGTAAGCGTCCGTATTGGCCAGAACGTTCATGGCGGTGGAGCGGTTGTTGACGATGATGGCCTTGGAGGGCTTGCGCATGGATACCATGGGAAGCTCTTCGGAAAAGTCCACGGCTACGCCCTGAGCCTGTTCAAAGGAGCTGTAAGGATAGCCCTCCAGATCCGCCTCCGACACGTGCTCCAGCTGGGTGAGGGGATGTCCTTTCCGGACGTATACACAGGGGGGCACCACCGCCAGCTCGTAGAAGGTCAGCTCCCGGGCGTCCAGCAGACGGCAGACGATCTTTTCCGTCAATTTGGTCAGATAGATGACGCCGATGTCCGCCCGGTGGTCATACACATCGTCGATCACGCCGTCCATGCTGGTCTCTTTCAATGTATATTGATAGCGGTTTTCCTGGTTTTGCTGGAGCATTTCCAGGAAAGCGTCCTCTGTAAAGGGATACCGCTGGGTGGAAACGCTGAAATGCACCGGCGCGATGGTGCTGCGGGATTCGCCGTATAGGCTCTCGATCCGCTGCTTCTGTTCCAGCAGCGAGACTGCATAGCCCAGAAACTCCTTGCCCTCCGGCGTAAACTCCACGCCCCGGTTGCTGCGGACGAAGAATTTGATACCCAATTCCTCCTCCAGTTCCCGCACGGCGGTGGAAATGCCGGATTGGGACAAGAACAGCTTGTGGGCGGCCTTGTTGATAGAACCGCATTTGGAGATCTCCACCACATATGTCAGCTGCTGAAAGGTCATTGGATCGTCTCCTTTTTACAAAATTCATAAAATTTTCCGCAGGGTGCCGCAGGGGAACACAAGTCCGTCCGCCGGGCTCCTATGGATATAGTTATACATCGTTTGTTGAACCACATTATACGGAGCCTATCACGAAAAGTCAATCCATTATTAAAATAACTGTGAATGAATTGCGAAAAAGAGATACTAACACCTTTTCGCGGAACGTGATAGTATAATAGGTGAAATCCAATAAAAGTATCCGATGAGACTTTCTGGTTTACGGCAAATGTTTACATAAATTTTGCGTGTAAACACCTCTCTGCTCGACTCGCTCTCTCCTTTTGCCAAAAACGTGGAAAGTTCTTACAGATAACTGAAAAACGATAACAACAAAATTTGCCGGTCTCACCGGCCCCGGAACAAGGAAAGGAAGGCATTTATTATGGATTGCAAGAACATGGGCTTCGCTACTCGTCAGATTCACGCTGGTAAGCACGACAACGGTGTCGGCGCACTGTGCACCCCGATTTATCAGACCTCTACCTTCGAGTTTGATACCGTGCAGCAGGGCGGCGCCCGCTTTGCCGGTCAGGAAGAGGGCTACATCTACTCCCGTCTGGGCAACCCCTCTCTGACTCAGGTCGAGGAGAAGCTGGCTGCTCTGGAAGGCGGCGAGGCTGCTCTGGCTACCGCTTCCGGCATGGGCGCTATCTCCTCCGCTCTGTGGAGCTCTGTTGAGGCCGGTGACGAGATCGTTGCCAGCGATACCCTGTACGGCTGCACCTTCGCTCTGCTGAACCACGGTATGAGCAAGTTCGGCGTCAGCGTGAAGTTCGTTGACTTCGCCGATCTCGCTGCCGTGAAAGCCGCTCTGACCGAGAAGACCAAGGTTGTCTATCTGGAGACCCCCTGCAACCCCACTCTGAAGGTGGTTGACATCGCTGAGGTCGCCAAAATCGCTCACGAGTACAACAAGAACATCCGCGTGATCGTGGATAACACCTTCTGCTCTCCTTACATCCAGCAGCCCCTGAGCCTGGGTGCTGACGTGGTTGTCCACAGCGCTACCAAGTACATCAACGGCCACGGCGACGTGATTGCGGGCTTCGTGATTTCTGACGCTGAGTTCATCGGCAAGTGCCGTATGTTCGGCCTGAAGGATATGACCGGCGCCGTTATGAGCCCGTTCAACGCCTTCCTGATCGCCCGCGGCCTCAAGACGCTGGACATCCGTATGGAGCGCCACAGCGCCAACGCCATGAAGGTTGCCGAGTTCCTGCACGATCATCCCGCCATCGACAAGGTCTATTATCCCGGTCTGGAGGACTTCGAGGGCCACGAGATCGCCAAGAAGCAGATGAAGCTGTACGGCGGCATGATGTCCATTGAGCTGAAGGCCGACCGCGACGCCGTTGCCAACGCTCTGAACAAGCTGCAGCTGTGCACCATCGCCGTGTCTCTGGGCGATGCCGAGACGCTGGTCGAGCACGCCGCTTCCATGACTCACTCCACTTACACTCCCGAGGAGCTGAAGGCTTCCGGCATTTCCGAGGGTCTGGTCCGTATCTCCGTCGGTCTGGAAGATCCCGATGACATCATCGCTGATCTGAAGGCTGTCCTGGACACCTTGGTGTAATTTACACAAAAAAATTGACCCGCCGCTCCTCTTGAAGGAGGGGCGGCGGGGTTTTTGACCGGATCGGCAAGGGTTGACAGAAGCCGGATCCGTGTTTATACTTGAATCGTGGACGATTCAAGGAATTCTGTCTACGGCATGATTTGGAAAATCAGCACGAAACGATTTGGAAAGGAAGTACATCATTATGAATTACACCAACACTCCCGATGCCCCCGCCGCAATCGGCCCCTATTCTCAGGCTATCTCCGCCAACGGCTTCCTGTTTGCTTCCGGCCAGGTCCCCCTGATGCCCGGTACCGGTGAGATCGTCGGCACCACCATCGAGGAGCAGGCTGAGCGCGCCTGCCAGAGCATCAAGGCCATTCTGGCTGCTAACGGCCTGGGCTTCGAGGACGTCATCAAGACCACCTGCTTCCTGGCTAACATGGAAGACTTCGCTGCTTTCAACGGCGTGTACGGCAAGTATTTCACCGGCAAGCCCGCTCGTTCCTGCGTGGCCGTGAAGGAGCTGCCCAAGAAGCTGCTGTGCGAGATTGAGATCATCGCTGTCTGCAAGTAAGACATTTCTGACAACCAAAGAGCACCAAAAAGCAAAGCGTTTGTTTTGAAATGGACAGGCCGCTTTTCCGCTGAACGGCGGAAAAGCGGCCTGTAGTTTTTGAAAATAGTTTAATAGAGGAGAGAGTCCTGGCTGCCGGGAAGAAAAGGTATGTGTGCGGAAAACCCAGGGGACGCGCCATTGAAATCAAACATTTTCAGGACTTTTGTGAAGCTCTGAAAACAGAAGACAGAGTGTGTCGAAAAAAATTCAACACGAAAAAAGAGACGCCCGACCGGGCGTCTCTTTTGCGTGCATATAGAGGTATTACGTGAAAAACGGGGATAGCCGAATGAAACCAGTCGCTATTTTCTGCGCCGTTACATCTGAAACAGGGTGATCATCAGTGGCATCGTGATGATGCAGAGCAGCATGGTCACCGTGTTGATCAGACTGGCATAGAGGGCATCCCGACCGAACATCTGACTGAACTGGGTCACAATGTTGGCGGAGGGCGCGATCACAGAGAGCAGACTGATGATGATCAGCGTTTCTCCGTGAGGGGCCAGCGCGGCCAGACCGCTGTATTTGGCAACGCAGACCAAAATAACCGGCAGTACGATCAGTCGCAGCAGCACAGGCTTCCAGAGCTGGCGATAGGAGCGCAGATGCTGCATATCCATATCCGCCATCAGCATACCGATGATCAGCATGGCAACCGGGCCCATGGTATTTCCGGCCATGGCGAATGCCGACCGAATGACTGCGGGCAGCCGGATCTGAAATGCAAACAGAAACAGACCTATGGCAATCGCCAGAATGTTCACATTGCATACCAGATCCCGCAGGGAGATCTCTTTTTTGCCGCTGATGAGGATCCGGGCATGGGTCCATACCAGAATGGTCTGCACGATAGAGTAACAGGTCACATACATGACCCAATCTTCACCCCAAATTCCGATGACAAGCGGAACCACCATGTTGGTGCAGTTCGAGTACATGACAGAGGCTGTTTCCACTGTATTTAGGCAAAACAGCTTTGCCGACAGTCTTCCCAGCACGAGACTCAGCACGTTCATCATCAGTGCAGATAGAAGCGAAAGCTCCATCATGCGTACGGTATCCGTTGTGCGCTCGATCTGAAAAGCGTTCAGGATCACGCAGGGGATGATGACATACAGCAACAGCATGGACAGTACACGACTGTCCTCTGATTTCAAAATACCGGCCTTTACAATGGCCCAACCCAGAAAGATAATGATAAACAACTGGGCGATCTGCTGTAGCAGGATCAGACTCAGCATTTCTCCTCTACGTCTTTCAGACGGCCCAGATAGGGACTTTCTGTCGTGCTCATGCTGGAAGCGGCATTTTTAAAGCGCTCCACGCTGGCGGTGGATTCCTTGACGGGACGGAGGGTGCCGGCGCCGGCCACGCAGCCGCCGGGGCAGCCCATGCCCTCCAGCAGATAGCCGTTGCGCTTGCCGGCCTTAGCCATGGCCAGCATCTTGCGGCATTCCTTCAGACCATCGCCGTACTCAATGAGGATCTCACGATCCGGGTCAATGTGCTTGATGGCTTCCACCACAGCGGCAGCCACGCCACCGCCCACAGCGAAGCCGCGGCCAAAGCCGCTGCCCTCGTCCATGCCGTCGGCAGGATCTGCCTCAAGGGTCTTGAAGTCGATCTCCTTGGCGTCAAACATACCCAGAAGCTCCTCGAAGGTCAGCACGAAATCCACGTCAGAACGGACGGACTTCCGGTTGGCCTCCAGCTTCTTGGCGGCGCAGGGCCCGATAAAGACGATACGGGCGTTGGGATGATCCTTCTTGACCATCCGGGCTGTGATAACCATGGGGGTCAGGGCCATGGAGATGTTGTCCTTGAACTGGGGGAAGAGCGTCTTGGCCATCATGGACCAGGCGGGGCAGCAGCTGGTGCCCATCCAGTCCAGCTTTTCAGGGACTTCCTTCAGAAAGTCATGGGCCTCCTCCACGGTGCACAGGTCAGCGCCGATGGCTACTTCCACCACGTCGGCAAAGCCCAGGGTCCGCATGGCGGTTTTCAGCTTGGCGGGAGTAGCGTCGGGGCCGTACTGTCCCACAAATGCGGGAGCCACGCAGGCGATGACCTCTTCACCACGCTTGATGGCCTGGATCAGCTGGAAGATCTGGCTCTTGTCGGCGATGGCGGCGAAGGGGCAGTTCACCAGGCACATACCGCAGGAGACGCACTTATCATAATTGATCTTAGCCCGGCCCAGCTCATCGGACTCGATGGCGTCCATGCCGCAGGCGGCAGCACAGGGGCGCTCCACCTTGGAGATCGCCCGGTAGGGGCACTGGTTAAAGCACTTGCCGCACTTGATACACTTGCTCTGATCAATGTGGCAGCGCTTGTTTTCATCCAGATAGATGGCGTCCTTGGGGCAGACGTTCATGCAGGGGTGGGAAATGCAGCCCTGGCAGCTGTCGGTGATGCGGACCTGCTTGGGAGGGCAGGCGTTGCAGGCATAGGGGATGATATTGACCAGGGGCTCGTTGAAATATTTCTGATCCGTGGCGGCATCCTGGATATTGGCGCTGATGGGGGCAGAGGGGCCGTTGGGGTCCAGATCCATGCCCAGAGCCAGCTTGAGCCGGGCGGAAACAATGGCCCGCTCCAGGAACACGTCATGGCGATGGTGGGCAACCTCCCCGGGAACGATCTTGTAGGGGATCATGTCCACCTGCTTGTAATCGTCGCTCTCATAGGCCAGTCGGGCCACTTCTGTGAATACGCTGCGGCGGATATCGTCTACCGCGCTGTGTACACCTCTCATGTCTTTCCTCCTGTGTCCGGCAGCAGTCGCATTCTACTCCGGCATCGTTAGTGTCATCTGTTTATGGGCAGATGCAGTCAAGCATATTATAAGCAAACGTTTTTCTCTTTTCAACTGCCCTTTTTCACAGCTTTTTTGCAATTTTTTTCCGATTTTGCACACACTTCTCAATTCATGCCACAGGGCTTCTTGAGAAAATCTGAAAATCCGGCAGCTTTTTAAAGTTTTCCTCGCTTATTGTGTCCGGCTGTGCTATAATATATGGCCGTAATTCCGATGCTTTACATTTTTGAGGAGGTCCGTCCATGGCAAATCGCCGCCGTCCCCGTTCCCGGCTCCACGCAGTCATGCGGTGTGGGCTGCTGGCCCTGTTGGTCCTGTTTGTATATTGGGACAATACGGCGCTGCGGACCGATTCCCTGACCTATACCTCCACCGCGCTGCCGGCGGAATTTGACGGGCTGCGGATCGTGCAGCTCAGCGACCTGCACAACCGGGAATTCGGAAAGAACAATCAGCGGCTGTATGCGGCCGTGGAACAGGCTGCACCGGATCTGATCTTCCTTACCGGCGATCTGGTGGACGAGTACGCCGAGGCCCCGATACCGTATGCAAAGGCGGTAGGGAAGGCCCTCAGCGCCATTGCCCCCACCTACTATGTGACTGGCAACCACGAATGGGCGCACGGAAACGCCGCCGTGGAGGAACTGAAAACAGCCCTGCGGGAGTCCGGCGTTACGGTGCTCTCCAACCAGTTCGTTCCTCTGGAACGAAACGGGCAGACGATCTTCATCGCCGGGATCGACGATCCTAACGGCTACGCAGACCAGACCACTCCGGAGGAACTGGCGGCGAAGCTGTATTCCCAGCAGGAGGACCCCTTCTGGCTGCTGCTGGCCCACCGCAACACATTTTTCAATGGCCGGTACTGCCGTTTGGGAGCGGACCTGACCTTCTGCGGCCACGCCCACGGCGGCATCTGGCGTCTGCCCTTTACCGACGGGCTGGTAGATACCAACCTGAACCTGCTGCCCTCCTTCACCAGCGGTTTTTACCACTGTACGGACGAGGACTGCGAGGGGGCGGAGGTATTTGTTTCCCGTGGTCTGGGTAATTCCCCTAAATGGGCGTTTCGTTTGTTCAACCGGCCGCAGATCGCGGTCGTCACCCTGAAAAAAGGATAGAATACAACTATGATGGAAACTTTTTCTGCGGGACAATTTGATATTGCCGTCATCGGCGCCGGTCACGCCGGTATCGAAGCGGCATTGGCCGCTGCACGGCTGGGACTGGAGACCATTGTGTTCACCATCAATCTGGACGCCGTAGGCAATCTGCCCTGCAACCCAGCCATCGGCGGCACGGGCAAGGGCCATCTGGTCCGGGAATTGGACGCGCTGGGCGGCGAGATGGCCAAGGCCGCCGACGAATGCTGCATCCAGTACCGACTGCTGAACCTCCGAAAAGGCCCCGCCGTCTGGTCCCTGCGGGCCCAGGCGGACCGCCGGAAGTACCAGGAGCGGATGAAGCGCACCCTGGAACGCCAGACCCACCTGACAGTGCGTCAGGGCGAGGTGGTGGAGCTTCGGGCGGAGGGGGGCGCGGTCCGGCAGGTGGTGCTGTCCACCGGCGCGGTGTACGATGTGAAAGCCGCCATTCTGGCCACCGGCACCTATTTGAAGGGCCGCACCATCATCGGTAACTGCGTGGAGGATTCCGGCCCCGACGGGCTGCACGCCGCCGGACCGCTGACGGATTCTCTGCTGAAGCTGGGCCTGCCCCTGCGGCGGTTCAAGACCGGCACCCCGCCCAGAGTCAACGCCCGGACGGTGGATTTTGACGAGATGGAGGTCCAGCCGGGGGATGAGATCCCGGTGCCCTTTTCCTATTCCACGAAAAATCCGCCCTACAACCAGGCGGTGTGCTGGCTGACGTGGACCACCGAGGAGACCAAGCGCATCGTACAGGAGAATCTGGACCGGGCACCCATGTACTCCGGCTTGATCGAGGGCATCGGGCCTCGGTATTGCCCCAGCTTTGAAACAAAGATCGTCCGGTTCCCGGACAAGCTCCGCCATCAGCTTTTTGTAGAGCCGATGGGTCTGAACACGGAGGAGCTGTATATTCAGGGCTTTTCCTCCTCCTTGCCGGAGGAGGTGCAGATCAAAATGCTCCATAGCGTACCCGGCCTGCGCCGCGCGGTCATGACCCGCCCGGCCTACGCCATCGAATATGACTGCATCGACCCGCTGGCCCTGCTGCCCACGCTGGAAACAAAGCAGGTGTCCGGCCTGTACGGCGCGGGGCAGTTCAACGGCTCCTCCGGATACGAGGAGGCCGCCGTTCAGGGCTTTGTGGCCGGTGTCAACGCCGCGAGAAAGCTGAAAGGGGAAAGCCCCTTTATCCTCTCCCGGGCGGAGAGCTACATCGGCACCCTGATTGACGATCTGGTGACGAAGGGCACCAACGAGCCCTACCGCATCATGACCTCCCGCAGCGAATACCGGCTGGTGCTGCGGCAGGACAACGCCGACCAGCGGCTGACCCGGCGGGGGTATGAGATCGGTCTGGTGTCGGAGGAACGGCTCCGGGCGGTGGAGGAAAAGTACGATGCCATCCAGCGGGAGATCAACCGGCTGGAGCACACCGGCGTGGCTCCCTCCCCGGCGCTGACGGCATTTCTGACGGAGCACGGCACTGCCGATGCCCCGGATGGCTGTTCTCTGTTGGCGCTGCTGAAGCGGCCTCAGCTCCACTATGATGAACTGGCGCCCTTTGACCCCAGCCGTCCGACGCTGACGGCGGATATTGCCGAGGAGATCGAGATCTCCGTGAAATATGAGGGCTACATCAAGCGCCAGCTGCAGCAGGTGGCGGAGTTCAAGCGTGTGGAGGGTCACAAGCTGCCCCCGGACCTGGATTACAACGCCATTCAGGGTCTGCGGCTGGAGGCAAGAGAGAAGCTCTCCGCCGTGCGGCCCATGGATCTGGGACAGGCGTCCCGGATCTCCGGCGTCAGCCCCGCCGATTTGACGGCGCTGATGATCTGGCTGGAAAATAAACGCTGAAAGAAGGATATTCATGCGAAAGTTTTTAGCAATCGTGGTCTGCAAGCTGGGCCGATTTGTAGGCAAGCTGGTGGGCAAGGGCAGCTCTATGCCCGGCAAGTTCGCCCTGAAGATCTGCCCCGACATTCTGAAGCGGGTGCAGCTGCCGCCCCACATCATCGCCGTCACCGGCTCCAACGGCAAGACCTCCACCGTGGAGATGATCGCCACCGTCCTGCGTTCCCAGGGCAAGAATGTGATCTACAACGCCGAGGGCTCCAACCAGGTGGAGGGCGTCACCACATTGATCCTGACCCACGCCACCCTTGGCGGCAAAGTCAACGCCGACGTACTGCTGCTGGAAAGCGACGAGCGGTACGCTGCCCACAGCTTCAAGTATTTCCACCCCACGGAATTTGTCATCACCAACCTGTACCGGGACCAGCTGACCCGGAACGGTCACCCCGAAAGCGTGTTTGACGCGATCCTCCCCGCCATCCACCCCGATACGGAGCTGATCCTGAACGGCGACGATCCCCTGTCCAGCTGCTTTGCCATCGGCCATGAAAAAGTGAAGTGGTTCGGGCTGAACCGCTGTGCCACGGATACGGAGACCTCCACCGGGGTCTATCATGACGGGGCCTACTGCCCGGTGTGCCACGCGCCCATGGAATATGAGTACGTCCACTACAACCACATCGGCGCGTACCGCTGCACCAGCTGCGGCCACGCCCGGCCCGACCCGGACTACGCCGCCACGGAGCTGGACCTGCAAAACGGCAAACTGATCCTGGACGGGCAGTTCACCGTGGCATTGGCCTTCCGCAGCATTTACAATGTGTATAACATTCTGGCGGCCTATGCCGCCTGCCGGGAATGCGGCGTGGAGGGAGCCGCCATTGCGGACACCCTCAGCAGCTACATTCTGAAAAACGGACGGATGCAGACCTTCACCCTTGGTCAGCACCACGGCATCCTGCTGACCAGCAAGCACGAAAATTCCATCGCCTATGACACGAACCTCCGCTATATCGCTTCCACCAACGAGGATTGCACGGTGCTCATCATCGTGGACGCTGTGTCCCGGAAGTATTTCACCAGCGAGACAAGCTGGCTGTGGGACATCGACTTTGACCAGCTGAATGTCCCCCATGTGAAGCGGGTCATTCTCTCCGGTATGTACCGGAATGATCTGGCGGAACGGTTCCGATTCACCGGCGTTCAGAACTGGGAAGTCATTCCCGGCATTCCGGACGCGGCAGCAGCGATCCGGGACAGCGGCAGCGAGGCGTTGTATGTAGTCACCTGCTTCTCTGACCGGGACAAGCTGCTGAATTTGCCGGATGTGAAAAAGGAGGGCTGAGCCATGGAATTGAAGATTCTGCATTTCTATCCGGATCTCATGAGCTTGTATGGCAGCTATGCCAACGTGTCCATTCTGAAGCGGACGTTGGAGGAAATGGGCAATACCGTCACTGTGGAGCGGGTGGAGCTTGGCGGAGACGCCGATCTGACCCATGCGGACTTTGTTTACATGGGCGCAGGTACAGAGCGGGCGCAGAAGGCGGCTCTCCTGTATTTTTCCAAGCTGGGAGATGCTGTAAAAGCGGCGGCGGACGCAGGCGTGACCATGCTGTTCGCCGGGAACTCCATGGAGCTGCTGGGCAAGACCATCACCGATGACGCCGGAAAGGTGTACGAAGGACTGGGACTGGCGGACTTCACTGCCGTCCAGAACAAAAAGCGGTTCGTGGAGGACGTTTACGGCCACACGGACCTCTATGAGGACGCAGTGGTGGGCTTCGTCAACCGCTGTTCGGTCATTACCGGCGTGGAGACGCCGCTGCTGGCTTCCATGGACATGGGCCACGGCAACGAGGGACCCTGCGGCCCGGAGGGATATCACAAGGGCAGCGTATTCGCCAGTCAGCTCACCGGCCCCATTCTGGTAAAGAACCCGGCGCTGCTGAAGGTCATGGTCCAGGCCATTTACCGTCACCGGGGAGAGACCTGCCCGGAGATCCCGGTGGATCAATACATGGCCGAGGGCTGGGCCATCACAGCGGAGCAGTTGAAGGCCCGCTGCACGAAATAAAAGAAAAAAGCACGGCGGAAGCCGTGCTTTTTTGTATCTTGACCGTTCAATTTACCATTCCAAGGACCGGACCCGGATCACGTTGGCTGTGCGGCGCACATCCTCGATCACGTTGTCACCCACCTTGCTGCCAAGGTCCACCATGGTATAGGCGTAATCCCCACGGGACTTGTTGCTCAGATTTTCCACGTTGACGCCGTCCCGGCCAAACAGACTGGTGATGTTTGCCAGCATGCCGGGGACGTTCTTGTGCAGGACGCACAGCCGCTGGACACCGCTGCGGTCCATGGTCATCTCCGGTAGATTCACGCTGGAGCGGATGTTGCCGCTTTCCAGATAGTCCCGCAGTGTATCTACTGCCATGGCGGCGCAATTCTGCTCGCTTTCCGGGGTGGAGGCCCCCAGATGGGGCATGGCGATGACGTGGGGAGCCGTCAGGAGACGGTTGTTGGGGAAGTCGGTGATGTAGGCGGCCACCATACCGGTGTCCAGCGCCGTCAGCATGGCTTCATCGTCTACGATCTCGCCCCGGGCCAGATTGATGACCCGCACGCCCCGCTTCATGGCGGCGATGGCGTCAGCGTCGATCATGTGGGCGGTCTTTTCTGTATAGTGGATGTGCATGGTGATGTAATCCGACCGCTTATAAAGATCGTTGATATCCTTTACCACATGAACGTGGCGGTCCAACCGCAAAGCGGTATCCACGGACAAAAACGGATCGTAGCCGTACACATCCATGCCCAGAGAGATGGCGGTGTTGGCCACGATGGAGCCGATGGCTCCCAGACCGATAATGCCCAAAGTCTTTTTATAAAGCTCCGGGCCGATGAAGGCAGACTTGCCCTTTTCCACCACGGTGGAGACATCCACCCCGGAGGCTGCCTGTTCCCGGACCCAGCGGATGGCACCGGGAATATCCCGGGAGCCCATCAGCATGGCGCAGATCACCAGTTCCTTCACGGCGTTGGCGTTGGCGCCGGGGGTGGAAAACACCGGGATACCCGCCGCTGCGCAGCGGTCCAGAGGAATGTTGTTGACCCCTACGCCCGCACGGGCAATGGCCAGCAGACTGGGGTTGAATTCCAAGTCCAGCAGCTTGGCGGAGCGGACTAAAATTCCCTGAGGGTCCTGTACCGCATCCCCGACCTCGTACAGCTCGGAGGGGAACCGGTTCAGACCTACGGGGGAAATTTTGTTCATGGTTTGAATACGATACATGGGGATATCCTCCTTGGCGGCTCCAGTGAGCCGCAATACTCCCGGCGGAACGTGCGGCGCTGGCGTCGCTTCCGTCGAGGTAAATTTCATTATACGGTCCTTTCTTTCGGAATCAATGTCCGAAAACGAAAAAAAGTTTTGCTTTTTGTGGAATTCTTTGTTCAAAAAAGCGTCAGTCCTTCTATGACGCACAGATACAAGAAAAACCTCACGTTTTTGGCGGAAAATGTGAAATTTCCCATTGAAATTAGGGAAACTGTGCATTATAATATGTGACTGTATGTAAAATCTGTAAGGCCATCAGTTGACAAGAATCGACAGACGTTCTTCTCTGATTCGGAGGGCTGTCTGCCGACTGTTGTCAATTGATGGTAAAAAACAAGAAGGGATGTTCCAGATATGCAGAACGAACATTTGAGAAACGTAGCCATCATCGCCCACGTTGACCACGGCAAGACCACCCTGGTGGACGAGATGCTGAAGCAGGGCGGCGCTTACCGGGAAAATCAGGAGGTCGTGGACCGTGTCATGGACTCCGGCGACTTGGAGCGTGAGCGCGGCATTACGATTCTGGCCAAGAACACCGCCGTCCGCTATAAGGACGTGAAGATCAACGTGGTGGACACCCCGGGCCACGCCGACTTCGGCGGCGAGGTGGAGCGTATTTTGAAGATGGTCAACGGCGTTATCCTGCTGGTGGACGCCGCCGAGGGCCCCATGCCCCAAACCCGCTTCGTGCTCTCCAAGGCTCTGGAGCTGGGCCATCGGGTCATCGTGGTGGTCAACAAGATCGATCGCCCCGATCAGCGCATCCACGAGGTCATCGACGAGGTGCTGGAGCTGCTGATGGACCTGAACGCCACCCCTGAGCAGCTGGATTCCCCCATGCTGTTCTGCTCCGGCCGTCAGGGCACCGCCTCCTATTCTCCCGATGTGGTGGGCACCGACCTCAAGCCCCTGTTTGAGACCATTCTGGAATACATTCCCGCTCCCGAGGCGGATGTGGATCAGCCCTTCCAGATGCTGGTCAGCTCCATCGACTATAACGAATTCGTGGGCCGGATCGCCATCGGCCGCATTGAGCGGGGCACCCTGAAGCAGAACCAGGAAATCGTGGTGTGCAACTATCACGATCCCGACGCCGCCCCCAAGAAGGCCAAGGCCGTTTCCATCTATGAGTTTGAGGGTCTGGCCCGGAAGCAGGTGACGGAGTCCACCGCCGGCAACATCATTGCCATGAGCGGTATTCCCGACATCACCATCGGCGATACCGTCTGCGCCCCCGGCGCCGTGGAGCCGCTGCCCTTCGTGAAGATCAGCGCTCCCACGCTGGAGATGACCTTCTCCGTCAACGATTCCCCCTATGCCGGCCGTGAGGGTAAGTTCGTCACCTCCCGCCAGCTCCGGGACCGGCTGTACCGTGAGACCCTGAAGGACGTTTCTCTGAAGGTCTCCGATACCGACCGCGACAGCGCCTTCAACGTGGCGGGCCGCGGCGAAATGTCCCTGTCCATCCTGATCGAGACCATGCGCCGGGAAGGCTATGAATTCCAGGTATCTCCCCCCCGTGTGCTGTACAAGGAGATCGATGGCAAGAAGTGCGAGCCCATTGAGCGTCTGGTGGTGGACGTACCCGGCGACTGCGTGGGCAGCGTCATCGAGAAGCTGGGCCAGCGCAAGGGCGACCTGGTGGAGATGACTCCCGTGGGCGACCGCATGAAGGTGGAGTTCCTGATCCCCGCCCGCGGTCTCTTCGGCTACCGGAATGACTTCCTCACCGACACCAAGGGCGAGGGCATCATGGCTTCCGTATTTGATTCCTATGCGCCTTACAAGGGCGATATTTCCCGCCGCGGCATGGGCAGCCTGATCTCCACCGAGACCGGCGACTCCATCACCTACGGCCTGTTCAACGCGCAGGAGCGCGGCACCCTGTTTATCGGCGCGGGTGTCCCCGTGTACGAGGGCATGATCATCGGTGTGGCCAACCGGGGCGAGGACATCGTGGTGAACGCTTGCCGTAAGAAGCAGCTGACCAACACCCGTGCTTCCGGCTCTGATGACGCCCTGCGTCTGGTGCCTCCCCGCCAGATGAGCCTGGAGCAGTGCCTGGAGTTTTTGGCGGATGACGAGCTGTTGGAGGTCACGCCCAAGAGCCTGCGGATGCGCAAGGCCATTTTGAACCACGAGCAGCGCATGAAGTCCCTGAAGAGCAAGAAGTAAACACACCTTACAGCCCGCCGGATGACCTTCGGCGGGCTGCGTTTTGAAAAGGAGGACCTTATGAAAAAATTACTGGCTGTCTGCGCGGCCGCCGTGCTGCTGTTGAGCCTGGCCGCCTGCGGCAAGACCGATACGGACACCATCACCGACAGCAAGGCCGACAAGCCTGCGGCTGAGACGGCGGGCGTGGGTACCCACCACGCGGAGATCGACATTCAGGACTACGGCACTATCACCGTGGAGCTGGACGGCGACGCCGCCCCCATTACCGTGCAGAACTTTATGGATCTGGCCAATGATGGGTTTTACGATGGCCTGACCTTCCACCGCATCATCGCCGGTTTCATGATGCAGGGCGGTGACCCCAACGGCAACGGCACCGGCGGCTCTGAGAACACAATCAAGGGCGAGTTTTCTTCCAACGGCGTGGAAAATACGCTGTCCCACACCCGGGGCGCCATTTCCATGGCCCGGAGCCAGAACCCCGACAGCGCCAGCTCTCAGTTCTTCATCTGCCACGCAGACAGCACTTTCCTTGACGGCCAGTACGCCTGCTTCGGCTATGTGACCGACGGCATGGACGTAGTGGACGCTGTGTGCGAGGCCGCCCAGCCTACGGACGGCAACGGCACCATCCCCGCCGACCAGCAGCCGGTCATCACCGCCATCCGGGTCATAGACTGAGTTGAGCGATAAAGGTCCCACTGAAATTTTCAGCGGGATTTTTGCGGAAGGTGGGAACTTTTTCCGGCTGCCCTCCGTCTATCCAGGCAAACGGAGCATTCTTCCGGAGGCTCCGACCCTGACGAAAGAAAGGAAGATCATCTATGAAATTTTCTGTGAAGCTGATCGCAGCGGCCCTGTGCGCCGCTATGCTGTGCGTCCCCGCGCTGGCAGCCGCTAGCGCCACCGGCGCGGGGGCCTACGTCCCGAACCCTCAATATACCGTGATCTCGGGAACCGTTGCCCATCAGAAGGACGGCGGCTTGCTGATGAGCACGTCCACCGGAGAACCAACGGAGGACTATATCCTGTGGACGGAGGGCGTTATGATCCTGGACGCCGTCAGCGGCGAGCCGGTAGATGCAAAGTCCATCAAGGACGGCAGCACCGTCTATGCGTGGCTGGGGGCGCAGACTGCCGTGACCATGAGCCTGCCCCCACAGGTCACGCCGGAACTGCTTCTGGTGAATGTCCCGGCGGACTACAAGGTTCCTCAGTACGATGTGATCGTCCGCGCTACTGTTATCATGGCGGGAATTCCCCATTACAGCGGCATGGATATCACCCTTTCCGACGGCACGGCGTATCAGGTGTGGGAGGATGCACAGATCACGCCCTATCTCACCCGCAACCGCGTCACCTATCAGGATCTGCTGCCCGGCACCCGAGTGCTGATGTGGGCCGATGACAAGGGCCAGGCCAGCAAGGTCATTGTATTTCCTTACGAGTACAAGGGAAGCATTTCCCTGGACGGCTACGGGCGGCTGTATGTCAACAGCGTCGTGGCGGCGGAGCCCTCAGCCCTGCGTCGGCCCTACGGGGATGAACGGCTGTATGTACCCATCCGGGCGGTGGCGGAAGCCGCCGGGTATGACGTTTCCTGGGATAAGGAGTTCGGTGTCACCGTAAAGGACGGCAGTGATATCCTCTTCCAGATCTGCCCGGACACCAAACTGGCCCACGGTCCTGCCGCGGCTGACCGGCACAGCCTTGCCGGCCCCTGCCTCATCGCCAACGGCGTTACCTATCTGGAGGCCGGGGATCTGGCCCACCTGTTAGGAATGTTCTACGGCGGCTGACGGCAATTATTACAAACATGATATGAAAAAGCCCCCTGCTGAGATTTTCTCAGCAGGGGGCTTTTACTGTCTGGACGGGCTGAATCTGGGGAAAATCCGCTTCGGCGGGATCACACATAGTCATACAGTCCCCGGACGGAGACCTCTCCAGAGGTCAGAGTCTCCGTGGAGCCGTCCTCCCAGCGGACGGTCAGACCAAAGTCATCGGAAATACCTGTGGCGGTGCCGATGCGCTCTCCTGCACCGGAGATGACCTTTATCGGATTGCCCACCGTCAAGCAGTCCCGGCGAAAATGGTCCAGATAGGCGGCGTTTTGGGCAGGGAAGTCGTCATATAACGCATTCAGCGACCGGATCACTTGGGCGGCCAGCTCCGTCCGGTCTGGGGCCGTTCCGAGGGCCTGCGCCAGAGAAATGGCGATGGGGGCTACCTCCGGGCCGAAATCGGCTTCATCCTGACTGACGTTGATCCCCGCGCCGATGATGACGCAGGAGAATTCACCGCTCTCCGCCTCCCATTCCAGCTCCGTCAGGATGCCGCAGAGCTTTTTCCGGTTCAGCACCAGATCGTTGGGCCACTTGATGCCGGGGCGGACGCCGCAGACGGACTCCACCGCGTCGCAAAGCGCTACGGCGGTCCAGGCTGTCAGGGTGCTGATTTCAGAGAGCGGGCACTGGGGGCGGAGGGCCGCCGATAAATACAGCCCCTTCCCGGCGGGGGACACAAAGCTCCGTCCCCGGCGCCCCCGGCCGCCGGTCTGCTGGTCTGCCAGAATCACCGTTCCATCTACGGTGCCGCTGACTGCCCGCCGCTTCAATTCGTTGTTAGTGGAGTCGATGGTGTCAAAGCACAGCAGTTCCCGACCGATCCGACAGTCCCGAAATTGCTCCGCTAATTCTTCAGGGCGGAGCCGCGCTGTCACGCGGGTCAGGCGGTAGCCCCGGTTGGGGACGGATTCAATACCGTAGCCCTCTTGCCTTAACTGCTCCACAGCCTTCCACACCGCCGCCCGGCTGACACCGGCCTGTCGGCTGATAGCCTCGCCGGACAGAAATTCCTCTGTATGCTCCCGCAGGAGTTTTAAAACGATTTGCTTCGTCATGGTACATCCCTCCAACGATACTATACGGCGTCCATGCCGGATTGTCAACCTGGTTTTCACAAATGGTTGACAATCGAGACCGCGTCTGCTACACTTTAGGCGCATCAAACCGAAAAGGAGCTTTTCATTATGAATCATCATGATATGACCCGCAATATGGTCCTCGCCGCCCTGTTTGCAGCCCTGACCGCCATCGGCGCTTTCTTACAGATCCCCACAGGCACCGTACCCATTACGCTGCAATTTCTGTTTACCGCATTGGCCGGTCTCCTGCTGGGGTGGAAGTGGGGAGCCATTTCTCAACTGCTCTATGTGGGCATCGGACTGCTGGGTCTGCCGGTCTTTACGCAAGGTGGCGGCATCGGCTATGTGCTTCAGCCCAGCTTCGGCTTTTTGCTGGGGCTGATCCCCGCCGCCGCCGTGATCGGCGCGCTGACTGCTCGTCGCACCGGGTATCTGACCGTTCTGGCGGCGGTTCTGGTGGGAGATCTGATCCTCTACGCCGTGGGAGTCCCCTATATGTATCTCATCCTGCACGTTTATATGCAGTCTGCCAAGACCTTTTCTGCGCTGCTGGCGGCCATGCTGGTGTATGTGCCTGGCGACACGCTGAAGATCATTGTGGTGACAGCGCTGGCGCCGGTTCTCCGCCGGACCCTGGCAAAGGCGGTGCCTAACCTGTAAAAACGAGGTCATCCGCCTGCGAGAACGGCAGAATGACCGGCTGCCCTCTTGCTATCCGAAGCCGGGTATGATAAAATATTTTATCAAATTTTGAGAATTCGGCGGGGGGGCTGTCTATGAATCGCATTAGCAAGGAAAACTATTATCTGGATATTGCCGAGACCGTCTTGGAGCGGGCTACCTGCCTGCGGCGGATCTATGGCGCCATCATCGTGAAAAACGACGAGATCATTTCTACGGGTTACAACGGCGCCCCCCGGGGCCGGGCCAACTGCGTGGACATGGGCTATTGCTCCCGGGAAGCCATGAAGGTGCCCCGCGGCGAGCGGTACGAACTGTGCCGCAGCGTCCACGCCGAGGCCAACGCCATCATCTCTGCCTCCCGGCGGGACATGGCGGGCGGCACTATCTATCTGGTGGGCCGCAACGCTGCCACCGGGGAGCTGCTGAATGACGCTACCTCCTGCCTTATGTGCCGCCGCATGATCATCAATGCGGGTCTGGACCGGGTGGTGATCCGCCGGACGGAAACGGAATTCGAAGTGGTCCCCGTGGAGGCATGGATCGCGGAGGATGATCTGCTGACCCCGGAAAATGTGGTCATGGACCTGAAATGAGCAGGAGAGCTGCGGAAAGGAAGTCATTTCGTTGAAGGCGGGACTTGTTACCTTCTATCATATCCACCATTACGGCGCTTTGCTTCAGGCGGCGGCCACGGAGCGGGCTGTGGAGCGCTTTGGCTGGGACTGTGAGATCATTGACTACTTCGTCAATCAGGACAACGCCCTGTTCAAGCGGCCCACCGGCTTGGGTTCCGCCGCCCATGACGCTCACACGGCCCTGCACTATCAGGCGCTGTCGGAGCGTTACCGGCGGTTTGAGAAGTTCAGCCGGGACCATCTGCGGATCTCAGATCGCCGCTATGGGCGCTTTGACGAGCTGGCCGGGGGGCCGCTGCCCTATGACCTGATCCTCTCCGGCAGCGACCAGATCTGGAACCCCAAGATCTTCCCGGACGGCCGGTTCGACCCGGTGTTTTTCGGTACGTTTTCCCAGAAGCGCCGCATTGCCTACGCACCGTCCTTCGGTGTTCCCACCATTCCGGAGGGGATGCAGGCGGAGCTGAAGGGCTATCTGGACGGCTTTTCCCACCTCTCCGCCAGGGAGACTCAGGGGAGCGCCATCATCCGGGATATCGCCGGGAAGGACGCCCCGGTGGTGCTGGACCCCACCCTGTTGCTGACGGCGGACCAGTGGGACTCCATGGCCGATCACCCGGCCAATTACCCCAAGGGCGGCTATATTCTCTGCTATTGTATCAACCGCCCTGGCGCACTGACACCCTATCTGGAGCGGCTTCATCAGGAGACAGGGTTGCCTGTGGTGCAGCTTTGCGGCATCCGTCAGAAGGTCCATCCCAAGGCGAAGCAGATCTTGGACGCTGGCCCGGCGGAATTTTTGGGCCTGTTCCAGAATGCCGCCTATGTTGTCACCAATTCCTTCCATGGCACGGTATTCTCCGTCCAGTTCCACCGGCCCTTTTTCACCACGGTCTCCCCGGCGGAGCTGTCCGCCCCGGAACGGTCCCGGACGGTGAGCATCCTGAGCCGGTTGGGTCTTGCCAACCGGGTCATCGGTAAGGGGGATACGGCGGAGCTGCTGGACCCCGTTGACTGGGAAGCTGCCGAAGCGGCTTTGACTGCCGCCCGGAAGGATTCTCTGAATTATTTGCAGGCAGCGCTGGAAGACCGGCCCTATGCGCCGGAAGCGCCGCTTTCTCCTCAGAGCTTTGCCCCGAAGCTGGCAGAGCGGAGCCGCTGCACCGGCTGTACCGCCTGCGCCGCAGGCTGTCCCCATGACGCCATTACGATGGTCCGGGACAAAACTGGCTTTGATTTCCCGGAAGTGGATCTGGAAAAATGCGTCCATTGCGGACGCTGTACCCGGCTGTGCCCAGTTTTGCAGGAGCGCGGTCCGGCGGCTCATCTGCCCGCTGCCTTCGCCGCCTGGAACCGGGATGACGCCGTCCGGAAGGACTCTACCTCCGGTGGCGCGTTCACTGCCATTGCGGAATATGTGCTGGAGGGCGGCGGCGTGGTATACGGCGCTGCCATGGACGGCCATCAGCATCTGCGGCACATCCCCTGCTTCCGGAAAGAGGACCTGTGGCGGCTGCGGGGAGCCAAGTACGTTCAGAGCGATCTGGACGGCGTGTTCCGGGAGATCCGGGAGGTGCTGAAGACCCGCCCGGTGCTGTTTTCCGGTACACCCTGTCAGGTGGATGGGCTGTACCGCTTTTTAGGGTGCCGCCCGGAAAATCTCACCACCTGCGATCTGGTGTGCCACGGCGTACCATCCCCCGGTGTGTGGGAGGACGAGGCCCGGTTTATCGAAGGAAATAAACGGCGGCGGCTGGCAAATGTCCGCTTCCGCAATAAGGTGGAGGGGTGGAAGAACAGCCACTTTACCGCTGTATATGACGATGGCACCGCAGATTCCGCGCCGCTGTTTGCCACCGGCTTCGGCCGGGCCTTTGGTCGGGCGCTGTTTCTGCGCCAGAGCTGCCATGACTGCCAGTATACAAATCTGAACCGTCCCGGCGATTTTACGTTGGGGGATCTGTGGGGGCTGCGGCCGGATGAGTTTCCGGAGCAGCAGCACGCGGGCGTCAGCCTGCTGCTGGTGAACACGCCCCACGGCAGCTATCTGTTTGACCAGCTCAAGCTGAACTGCCAGCCCTTCCCGGTGGAGCGGGCTGTGGCGGGGAATCCCCGGCTGGCGCGGCCCATCGGCCCGGCGGCGGACCGGGCATCATTCTTTGCCAGCTATGCGGTAGAGCCTTTTGAGGAGGTCCGCAGACAGTTTTTCCGGCTTCCCAGTCTGCCGGTGCGGGCGGCGGGAAAGCTGCTGTCCCCGGAGGCCAAGGCGAAGCTGAAGGCCAAGCTGCACAGATGATTTTCACACAAAAAAGCACGTTCTCTTTCAAAAAGAGAACGTGCTTTTTTCAGGCCAGCGCCACGATGAGCCAAGCAAGGCCGATGGTCCCGGCGCCGATCAGGGTGTATACGATGGGGTTCAAAGTCCGCCATCGGCTGGAAAAACGGCTGGTCCCGCTGGACGCATAATTATGGGCCACCCGCCGGGCTTCCTCCACCAGCTCCCGGGAGGTGATCCCCTCTCCTGCCGCGTCATTGCGGACGATGAAGATGGCCTGTTCAAAAAAACGATGCTCCGGCGCGTCTACCACCACGACCCGCCGGGAAATGCCTTTTACCATGAGCCTTGTCCTCCTCAGTTGATCTGTTTCCATTTTCCCGCAAAGGAGGGAAGTCTATACCAACCGGCGGCGGCTTTTTGAAAATTTTCCTCATACCGGCTGCTCCGGCTCCGGCAAGCGGTAGAGCACCTGCACGGCGCAGTCATCCTGCAGCCGCTCCCGGCGGATACTTTCAGAGAGGATCAGATTGGCCAGCGTCTGAGGATCGTCCCCACCCCAGCCCGCCAGCAGGTCTTGGAGCCATTCGTCACGGCTGGGGTCTGCCACGCCGTCGCTGATCATCACGGCGAAGCTGCCGGGCTCCAGCGTCACGGTGGTTATATCCGGTGCGGCAGGAGTGCCCCGCAGTCCCACCGGCAGGCTGCTGCCGGTGATCCGGCGGACGGCGCCGTTCTTCTTCAGATAGCTGGGGGCGGCACCGAACTTATAGAAGGTGGCCTCCGAGCCTTTCAAAACGCACAGATCCACCGTGGTAAAGCTGCCCGTCTCCGCGCCCCGGAGGGCCATAGCGGAATTCAGGGTGGTGAGGGCGGCCTCCGGCTGGATATCCGCCTCCAAAAACTGCCGCAGCAGCCGGCAGGTGAGGGAGGACTCCCGCCGGGCGGCGTCCCCGCTGCCCATACCATCCGCCAGCAGCAGGCACCAGAGACCGCTGTCCGTGCGGAAGGCCTCCATGGTGTCGCCGCAGACCATTTCCCCCTCCTTGGGCCGCAGAGCCGCGCCGATAACGCAGGCAGGGATCTCTCCAAAGGCGGGGGCCGCCCCGCTGAGACCGGCGGCCGCCGCCGTCAGCAGGTCCGACATCTGGGCGTATTGCCCCTTGGCGCTGCGGCGCGTTTCTTCCAGTTGGCGGCGGTACTGCTTCCGCAGCAGAAAGGCCGACAACTCCCCATTGATGGCCTGCAGCAATTCTGACAGATGGATGCAGCGGTCGGCGAAGTGAACGGGGAAGTCCTTGGCCTTGGCCTTTCCGCGCTCGAGGAGGTAGGGAGTAGCGTCATTGAGGGCGTTGAAGGTGGCGGTGTAATCCTTTTGCCAGCACAGTTCGCACAACGCGCACCCCCGGCATACCTTTTCCGCCGCCCGGTCAAAGATGACGGCGGGATTCTCCTCTTGTGGCGGCGGGGTGCGGCTCATGCTGTCATATAGCTCCCGGAGCGCCTCCGCTGCCCGGTTGAGATGGGTTTTCAGGGCCGTGCGTTGGGCGATGTCCGGGGCCGCTTCCCGCAGAAGCCGCTTTCCGCCGAAGATTCGCCGGGGCAGGGCTAAAAACAGCAGGGAACCGGCCACCGTTTCCAGAAGAAGCGTCTGGGCCAACTCCTCCCGAGAGGTCAGCATGGCCGCTGCTGCTCCGGAAAAGAAGGCAAGCGCAGCCATGCTTCGCCGTCTGCATTTCGCGGCGCACAGTCCCGCCACGCCGTAGGCGGCGGTGAACAGCCCGCTGGTCCCGGCAGAGAGGTCCGTGATGAGTCCCAGTCCCAGCCCCGCCGTCACGCCGGTCATGGGACCTTGATCATAGGCAGTGTAGGCCAGCAGGGCGCACAGCAGGACCCGGCCCACGGAGACATTCAAGATGGTCAGGTCTCCTAAAGCCAGCGTCAGGGCCGCCCCTAAAAACAGCAGCCCCTCCGGGGCCAGCCGGTCCTCCTCCGGCTGGAACAGCCGGGTGAAGAAGTGGGCGGAAACGCCTGTCAGGGCCGATGCTGCGGCACAGGGGGCGGCGTGGCTCAGCGGGTCTAAGGATTGCAGCACATAAATACCGCCCACCGCCAGTACCATCCCGGCCGCCAGCACCGGCAGCACCCAGGGCTTTTGCAGAAAGGCAGTGTCCCGGAACGCCGTGGCGGCAGTCAGGATCAAAATGCCTACGGCGGCCAAAGCCAGGACCTGCTGAAAGTCCAGAAACAGCAGCGCTCCCGTCACGCCGCCCAGCAGCGCCGCTGCCCCGTCTGCCCCCGGTCCGGCTGCCGCTATGCAGCCCAAGGCAAAGGGGGCATAGCCGCCGGCGGTCTGGCTGGCGGTGAGGGCCGCCGTCAGGAAAAAGCGGATGCCCCAGTTCAGCCACCGGCCGGACTGGAGTCGGTGGATGCTCATAGAACCATACTCCATGAAGGATTCCTCCTTTTGTGTAAAGCTGATGATATAGTCCCAGTTTACAGCCTGTCCGGGAAGAAAAGCATCGCAAACAGGATCGGGGGACGCAATTTCTGTTATCCTTGCATTTTTGCCGAAAATCCGCTAAACTATTGAAATCAATGTGCTGCGGAAAGGGGTGTGCATCATGCGCATCGGAACTGTGGAGATCTCTTCAAAATTAGCGCTGGCTCCTATGGCGGGGGTGACGGATGCCGCTTTCCGGCAGATCTGTTCCGAGCTGGGAGCGGGCTACACTATTACGGAGTTGATCTCCTCCAAGGCTCTGTGCTACCATGACAAAAAGACCTTTTCCCTGCTGACCCAGTTTCCCGGAGAACATCCCGCAGCTGTGCAGATCTTCGGCAGCGACCCCGTCTGTATGGCGGAGGCCGCCCAGATCGCCATGGAACACACCGGGGCGGATATTTTAGATATCAACATGGGCTGTCCCATGGGTAAGATCGTCAACAACGGTGACGGCGCGGCGCTGATGAAGGACCCGGAGCTGGCGGGACGCATCGTGGAGGCGGTGGTGAAGGCCCTGCCCGGCGTGCCGGTCACGGCCAAGTTCCGCCGGGGCTGGGATCTGGGTCACTGCAACTGTGTGGAGTTTGCTCAGACTCTGGAGCAGGCGGGAGCGGCCGCCGTAGCGGTCCATGGCCGCACCCGGGCGCAGGTCTACGGCGGCACCGCCGACTGGAACTGCATCCGGGCGGTGAAGGAGGCTGTGTCCATCCCCGTCATCGCCAACGGCGACATCTGGAAGCCGGAGGACGCGGAGCGTATTCTGCTCCACACCGGAGCAGACATGGCCATGATCGGCCGGGGCTGCTTCGGAAATCCCTGGATCTTCCAGCAGGCCAAAGCCGTGCTGGAGGGACAGCCGGTGTCCCCGCTGCCGCCGCTGGCAGAGCGGTGCGAGACCGCTGTGCGGCAGATCCGCATGGCCGCAAGCTACAAGGGCGAGCGGGTGGCGGTGCTGGAGGCCCGGAAGCAGTATTGCTGGTATCTCAAGGGGATCCCCCATGCCAATTACTATAAGGAACAGATCGTACAGATGAATACCCTGGAGGATGTTGACCGCATTACAAAAGGCATCCAACGGGATCTGCGGGATTAGGAGGGGCCATGAACGAGGAATACAACTTGATACAAGCGGCCCGGAACGGCGATCAGGCGGCCTTCGGAGAGCTGGTGCGGCAGTACCAGAAGCGGGTGTTCGCCCTTGCGGTGCGGATGTGTCCCACGCCAGAGCTGGCAGAGGAGGCGGCGCAGGAGGCATTCCTCGCCGCGTGGCAGGGCCTGCCCTTTTTCCGGGGGGATTCCGCCTTTGCCACATGGCTCTATCGGCTGACCTCCAACGCCTGCGTGGATCTTCTGCGGAAGGAAAACCGCCATCAGGGACCGTCCCTGGACGACGAGACCGTCAGCGCCGAGGTGCCGGACCCCACCCCCACGCCGGAGAAGGCGGTGGAGCAGCAGGAGCTGCGCCGGCAGATCGAGGCGGGACTGCAAACGCTGTCCCCGGAGCACCGGGAGGTGCTGATCCTGCGGGAGATCCAGCAGCTAAGCTACGATGAGATCGCCGACGTTTTATCGCTGGATCTGGGGACGGTAAAATCCCGGATCAACAGGGGACGGCGGCAATTACGGGAATTTTTGCTGAAACAGGGGAACTTTTTATCGTCCGCTGCGTCTAACAAAACAGAAAGGGGGCTGTGAAATGAATATCCATGAAAACACCGCCCTGCTGGATGCCTTTGTGGACGGCGAGCTGACCAGTGAAGAAATGATTTCCGTCCAGTCCCATCTGGACGAGTGCCCGGAGTGCCGGGCCTATGTGGATGACGCGCTGGCGATCCGGGCGTCCTTCCCCACCGAGGATGACCTGCCCCTTCCGGCAGACTTTACAGAAAACGTGATGCGCTCCGTGGCAAAAGCGCCCCAGTCCCGGCCCAAAAGGCAGCCCTGGGGCAAGCTGGCGGTAGCCGCTGCCTGTCTGGCGGTCATTGTGCTGGTGCAGCACGGCACATTGGGCGGTGTCAGCGGCAGCAGCAATACCTCCGCTGCCTGTGATACGGCCCCGATGGAGGCCGCCGCAGCGGAAAGCGCTCCCGAGGAACGGTGCCTGACCACCGCTGGCGGGGACAACGGCTCGGACAGCTTTGCCGATACGAACACGGAAAGCAAAAAGACGGATGTGTATTATGCCTGCGCTCTGCCGCCGGATCAGACCACTATGGAGAATGACAGCACGGCAGCTATGACCGACGGTTCCTCCAATCTGGAAGATCTCCCCACGGTGACGGTCAGCAAATCGGATCTGGGCGAGCTGCTGGATGACCGGGAACCCACCGAGGTAAAGCCGGGCGTGTGCCGGTATCTGCTGACCCGGCAGGAGTTTGAGGACTTGGCGGCGAAGCTGGCCGACCGGGGTGTGACACTGAAAACAGAGGACACCGACAGAGACCAGATCTGGCTGGAAATGCTCGACGAATAAACCGCGTAAACGGAAATGCAGAAAAAGCAATGCCTTTTGGCATTGCTTTTTTGTTTGAATTATGCTATACTGCCTTTTCGACAGGTGCCATCTCCCTGTCCAAGCGCCTTTGACCGGGCGTTCGTTCGGCAAGCCAACATAGGCCCGCCGTTCTCTAAACAAAAAAATGGAGGTTTTTTTATGTCCAAATGGTCTACCCGGCAGATCGCTACTGCTGCCATCATCGCCGCACTTTACACGGTGATGTCCCTGCTGTCCTCAATTTTCGGCCTGACCTATGGCCCCATCCAGTGCCGCTTTTCTGAAGCACTGACGGTGCTGCCCTTTTTCCTGCCGGAGGCGGTCCCCGGCCTGTTTGTGGGGTGTCTGGTGACAAATTTGATGAGTACCGTCGGCCCGCTGGATATCATTTTCGGCTCCATGGCCACGCTGCTGGCAGCGCTGTGGACGGCGAAGATGCCCAACAAATTTTTGGCGACCCTGCCGCCGGTGATCTGCAACGCCGTCATCATCGGCGCAATGATCGCGTGGTATGAGGGCGGCTTCTCCGCCCAGTTCCCCGCCCTGTTCGCCTACAATGCCCTGACGGTGGGCATCGGCGAGGCCATCGCCTGCTGTGTACTGGGACTGCTCCTGCTGGAGGTCATGCCCCGGATCCCTGCTCTGCGGGGACGGCTGGCAGTTCGGTAAAGCCTGTATACAAAAAGAATCCGCTTTGACATGATGTCAAAGCGGATTTTTTCATATGTGCTGCTGAAATGATAAGCAAATCAAGCTTTGCTTGCGAAATAGGCCCGGGCATCATCGGCGTTCCGACAGATCTCCGCTTTCAGAGCGTCCAGAGAGTCGAAGCGGATCTCGTCCCGGAGCCGCTTGTAGAATTCCACCCGGATGGACTGGCCGTAGAGATCCCCGTCAAAATCCAGCATCCAGGATTCCACCGTCAGGTCGCTGCCGTTGTTGACGGTGGGCCGGGTGCCCACGTTGGTAACGGCGGCATAGCTGCTGCCGTCCATAAGGCAGACACGGGCGATATAAACGCCGTCTCCCGGCACCAGTACATGAGGGGGCGGCACCAGATTCACCGTGGGGATGCCGATGGTGTGGCCGATGCGGCGGCCGTGCCGCACCGTCTGGGTCAGGATATGGGGATGGCCCAGATACTCCATGGCCCGCTCCACCTGTCCAAGGCTTACCAGACGGCGGATGTAGGTGGAGCTGACGGTGATGCCGCCGACCGTGACCTCCGGGATAATGTCGCAGCCAAGACCCAGCTCGGCGCACTTGCTTTTCAGCAGCTCCGGAGTGCCTTGGTTCTTGTGGCCGAAGCGGTGGTCATGACCGGCCACCAGATGGACGGCGTGATACCGCTTGATGAGAATTTCCGTTATGAAATCCTCCCAGGAGGTAGTCATCATCTCCTTGTTAAAGGGAACCATGATGACCTCATCGATGCCGTAGAGACTTTTGGCCAGCCAGGCCCGGTCCTCCGGGGAGTTGATGAGGGGCACCGGTACGCCGGTGACTACCTCCTTCGGCGGCTGCGCCCAGGTGAACACCGCAGAGCGGACGCCCCGGCGCCTGGATTCCTCCACGGTGCGGCGCAGCAAGGCGCCGTGGCCCAGATGGACCCCGTCGAAAAAGCCCAGAGCAATGACTTTTGGTTGAATGGACATGGTTTTATGCTCCAAAAAAGTTCTTGATAGATGTCAGTGTGCCGTTTTCGGCACAAGAAAGACAGAGAAATTCACCGTTTTTGCCATGGACCCGATAGGCGCCGTCCGCCAGCTCCGGCACCGTAATGGGGTTGCCGTTGCGGACCCGGGTTTCCTTGCCTGGAGAGGGCAGGGTATAAAGAGGATAGGCCGTGAACATGGATTCCACAGGCCGCAGCAGAGCTTCTCCTTGGGCCTGTACGTCCTCAAGGGAGACTGCCTCCGCCAGTGTGTACCCGGCGGCCATGGTGCGGCGGAGGCTGAACATGGTGCCGCCGCAGCCCAGCGCTTGCCCGATATCGTGGCACAGCGTCCGCAGATATGTTCCCTTGGAACAGCGGCAGCGGAGCAGATAGTCCGTCTCACTGACCTGCTCCAACAGCTCTAACTCAAAAATGGTGATATTGCGGGGCTTCCGCTCTACCTCCCTGCCCTTTCGGGCCAGATCATAGAGCTTTTGGCCGTTGATCTTGATGGCGGAATACATGGGCGGGATCTGCGCGATAGGGCCGGTGAATTGAGGGAGAAGGGCTTCCAGCGCCGCCCGGTCCACAGTGACGGGATGGGTCTCCAGCGTTTCCCCGGACGTATCCTGGGTGTTGGTGACCAGCCCCAGCCGCAGACCGGCGATATACTCTTTTTCGCCGTTTTCCGCGAATTCTACGGCACGGGTAGCCTGTCCCACAAACACAGGCAGAACGCCGGTGGCCATAGGATCCAGTGTGCCGCCGTGCCCCACCCGCTTTTCCTTCAGAATCCCCCGGATCTTGGCGCAGACATCCATGCTGGTCCAGCCGGAGGGTTTATCGATTATTACAATGCCGCTGGCCATAGGCGGTTCCTCATTTCTTGAAATCCGGGACGATCCGGGCGATGGCGTCCAGCATTTTTCCTTCTGCCTCCGCCTGGGTAACGCCCTCCAGCGTGGCTCCGGCGGCGCGGGCATGGCCGCCGCCACCCAACAGACGGCAGACCTCCGTAGCGTTGACCCGCTCGCCAGTACGGAGAGAGAACTTCCAAACGCCGTCTCCCAGCTCCCGCATGGTCACAGCGCAGTCCACCCCCTGGATCTGGGGGCCTAAAGCGGAGAGGTCCTCCGCATCGCTCTCCGTGGCGTGGAATTTTTCCAGCAGCGACCGGGGGACGGACAGCACCGCCGTCCGGTTGCTGTCATAAAATTTTGCCTCCGCCAGCATGGCGGCCTCCAGCTGCATCCGCACGCGGGATTTCGTCTGGAAGAACAGCTTGTTGACGGCGCGGTAGTCGATGCCGGTGTCCATCAGCTCCGCCGCGGCCCGGTGGGTGGCGGCGGTGACGTTGGAGTAGATGAAGCCGCCGGTGTCGGTGGAGATGGCCACATACAGCGGCAAAGCGATCTCCGGCGTCAGGGCCGTCAGTTCCCGGACGATGTCCAAGATCAGTTCGCCACAGGCGGCGGCCTCCGGACGGACGATGTTGGCCTTGCCGAAGCCCTCAAAGGAGGGGTGGTGGTCGATTGCCAGATCCACCTTATCCGCGTAAGACTTGGCATTGTCGGGGAACAGTCCCACCGTGGCGATGTCCGCGGATACCACTTTTTCCGGCACGAAGTCCGCCGGAGCGGCGTAGGGGGCGAAATAGGGGGTCGTGGTGTCCGTCAGGCCGGGATTGGGCAGAAGGTACGCGGTCTTGCCCAGGGTCCGCAGGGCGGCGCACAGCCCCGCAGCACAGCCAACGGTATCACCGTCGGGCCGGATATGGGTCAGGATCAGGATGCGGTCAAAGGAGCGCAGCAGCGCGGCGGCCTCGGAAACGGTCAGCATCCCTTATTCCTCCCCCGGCAAAACGGCGTCATTGTCGGGGTTTACCGGCTTTACCTTCTCCGGATCCCGGAGGACCTCCAGAATGTGTGCACCATAGGCGATGGAATCGTCAGCGATGAACTGAAGCTCCGGGGTGTAGCGAAGCTGCAAGGCGTGGCCCAGCTCCCGGCGCAGGAAGCCGGAAGCGGACTTCAGTCCCTTCAGCACATCCTTTTCCTGATTCTTATCCAGAACACTGACATAAATTTTGGAATAGCGCAGATCTCCGGTGGTGTCCACACGGGTGATGGAGACCATGCCTACCTGAGAGACGCGGGGATCCTTCAGACGGCGAAGCTGGTCTGCCAGCTCCCGCTGGATCTCCTCATTGATGCGTCCGATACGGTTAGATGCCATAAAAATTCTCCTTTCTGATAGTGGGAGATGAAAACCGGGCGGCGGCTATGCCGCCGCCCGGGGTCAGTTGAAACAGATTTTTTGAGAGGGTTTAGCGGGGGATCTCCTCCATGGTGTAGCCCTCGATGATGTCGCCCAGCTTGATGTCGTTGAACTTCTCCACGGTCAGGCCGCACTCAAAGCGCTCCTTGACCTCCTTGACGGAGTCCTTGAACCGCTGCAGGGAGCCGAGAACGCCCTCGTGGACCACGATGCCGTCCCGGACCACCCGGACGGAGCAATCCCGGCGCAGGCAGCCGTCCTGCACGTAGCAGCCGGCCACGGTACCCACGGAGGAGACCTTGTAGGTCTCCCGGACCTCGGCGTGGCCAAGGACCACTTCCCGGTACTTGGGAGCCAGCATACCCTTCATAGCAGTTTCGATCTCGTCGATGGCGTCATAGATCACGCGGTACATCCGCATATCCACGTTCTGACGGGCGGCGCTTTCACGGGCAGCGGAATCCGGCCGGACGTTGAAGCCCACGATGATAGCGTTGGACGCGGCGGCCAGCGTCACATCGGACTCGTTGATCGCACCCACAGCGCCGTGGATGACCCGGACGTTGACCTCTTCGTTGGAGAGCTTCTCCAGAGAGGCCTTCACAGCCTCCACGCTGCCCTGAACATCAGCCTTGACGATCAGAGCCAGCTCCTTGCGCTCGCCGGACTTGATCTGGTCGAACAGGTTCTCCAGAGAGACCTTCTGCACGGGTGCGGCGGCCTTAGCGCGCTCCTCTGCCTTGCGCTGCTCCACCAGCTCGCGGGCCATACGCTCGTCAGCCACGGCGAAGAAGGGCGCACCGGCCACGGGAGCCTCGGACAGGCCCGCAATCTCCACGGGGACGGAGGGACCGGCCTCGGTGAGACGGTTGCCCCGGTAATCCAGCATGGTGCGGACACGGCCCACGGAGGTGCCGGCGATGATGATGTCGCCCTGCTTCAAAGTGCCGTTCTGCACCAGCAGCGTGGCCACAGGACCCCGGCCCTTGTCCAGACGGGCCTCGATAACGGTGCCCTGACCGGCCCGGTTGGGGTTGGCCTTCAGTTCCTGGACCTCGGCCAGCAGCACCAGGTTTTCCAGCAGGTTGTCGATGCCGATGTGCTTCTTGGCGGAGATCTTGCACACGATGGTCTCGCCGCCCCACTCCTCGGGCACCAGACCGTATTCCGTCAGCTGCTGCATGACCCGGTCGGGGTTGGCATTTTCCTTATCGATCTTATTGACGGCCACGATAATGGGGATATTGGCGGCCTTGGCGTGGTTGATGGATTCCACGGTCTGGGGCATGATGCCGTCATCCGCAGCCACCATCAAAATGGCGATGTCCGTCACCATGGCGCCGCGGGCACGCATGGAGGTGAAAGCCTCATGGCCCGGAGTATCCAGGAAGGTGATGGGCTTGCCGTTGATCTGCGCCTGATACGCGCCGATGTGCTGGGTGATGCCGCCGGCCTCGCCGGAAGCCACGGAGGTGTTCCGGATGGTATCCAGCAGGGAGGTCTTGCCGTGGTCAACGTGGCCCATGACCACCACCACGGGAGCACGGGGGACCAGATCCTCGGGACGGTCCTCAGTGGTGTCAATGAGCTTCTCCTCGATGGTGACAACCACTTCCTTTTCCACCTTGCAGCCAAGCTCCTCGGCCACGAAGGAGGCGGTATCGAAGTCGATCATCTGGCTCAGAGAGGCCATGACGCCGTTTTTCATCAGGCACTTGACTACCTCTGCGCCGGTCTTCTTCATGCGGCTGGCCAGCTCACCCACACTGATCTCATCGGGGATCTGGACCTTGACGGGGGCCTTCTTAGCGATTTCGAGCTGCAGCTTGCGCATCTTCTCGGCCTCGTCCTGACGGCGCTTGTTGGAAAAGACCTGACCGCCCTGACGGCCCTTGTTGTTGCGGAACTTCTCCTTGCCGCCCTTTTGGGCCATACGCTCGCCCCGCTGACCGCCCAGCTCTTCCAGACGCTGGTCATACTTGGCCAGGTTCACGTCGCCGCCCTTGCGGGTATCCACCAGCTTTTTCTCAGGCACACGGGTGGTGGGCTGAGCGGTGGCTGTGGACTTGTTAGACTTCTGCTGGGGGACTGCCTGCTGCTGCGCGGGCCGCTGGACCTGCTGGACCGGCTTCTGCTGAGGCTGGGCCTGTGCGGGCTTCTGCTGTCCCTGCTGGGCAGGACGCTGTTGGGGCTGCTGTGCCGGCTTTGCGGTCTGCTGTGCCGCGGCAGGCTGAGCCTTGGGAACCTCGGTCTTAGGCGCTTCCGCCTGGGGGGCTTCCGGCTTCTTAGGCTCGTCAGCATAAATGGCAGCGATATTGGAAATCTGGTTGTTCTGGGTCAGATGCTCAAATACGATGGACAGCTCATGGTCCTCCAGCGCCTGCATGTTGCTCTTGGGCGCAGTGGCATACTTATCCAGAATTTCTGTGATGACCTTGGCGGGCATACCGAAGTCCCGCGCCACATCTCTTACTCTATATTTTTCAATAGCCAATCAAAACACCTCTTACACTCTCCAACCCGGGGGCTGGGCTCGTTCATCTATGAAAACACCGACAGCGTATCAGCTTTCCTTCTTGCGGAAGGAGCCTTTTCCCTTTTTCACCGGGCGGCTGTGGGCGTATGGATTCGGCCTCCCCTTGGGTTTGGGGCGGTTGCTTTTGGAAGGGCGGGACCCGCTCTTGCGGAAGGGCCTGCCGGTGCGGTCATCCTTGGCAAAGGATTTTGCCGCTCCGCCGTTTTCGGCGGTTCTGCGGGGACCGGCCTTTTCTGCGCGCTTGTCGGACACTCCTGCGCTGCGGCGCTGCTTCTCGCCGGACGGCTTACCGGAGACGCCTGCGGGTCCGGCCCCTTTCTCATCGGGCACTTCCTGTTTTTTGGGACGCTTGATGCCCCGGCGCAGGTTCTTTTCGTGCTGGACGGCTTCACTTTTCCGCTCTGCGGCACGCTTGGCCTTTAGTTCCAGCTTGGCAAGATCTTCGTCATATTTTTCCGGGTCCATTTCCGCCAGACGGCGGACCACGGCGACTGCAAGGCCGATGTCTGTAATCGCGGCCACGGCGGCGGAGCCACGGCCGGTGGCCTGCCCCAGTTCCTGCTTGGTAAAGGGAATCCGCAGCCACACACACTGACCGGCTTCCGCAAAGTGCTGCACCCGGCGGGCGGTATTGTCCGCCGCATCAGACGCCAGCAGGAGCACCCGTGCGTCTCTGGCCCGGGCCACAGCTTCCACCGGTTCTTCGCCTACTTCCAGATTCCGGCCCCGGAGGCACAGGCCAATGAGGGAGAGAAACTGTTCATTCCTGTTCATTGTGTCCCTCCAATTCCGCTTCCATGGCGTCATAGACCTCCGGGGGGATGGCTGTGCTGAAAGCACGTTCCAGCGCTCTGGATTTCCGGGCTTTTTTCAGACATTCCACATCGTGGCACACATAGGCGCCACGACCGGGCTTTTTGCCCACAAAATCCAGACTCACAACGCCCTCCGGGGATTTGACCACCCGCAGCAGGCTTTTTTTATCCTTCATCTCCCGGCAGCCCACACATTGCCGCTGGGGGATCTTTTTCACTTTCTGCATTCAGACAGCCCTCCCTTACACATGGCGCGGCGGACCGCGCCGGGCTTTATCTCCTTCTGTTTCTTCTGCTGCGCCGCAGGTACAGCACTGCGATACCCGCAGCCACGCCGCAGAGAAAGAAACTCAACTGTGTCACTGGACGGGTTCCTCGTCCACGATCTCCTTATCGTCCTCACCCTGATAGCTCTCCGGCTTGATATCGATCTTATAGCCGGTGAGACGGGCGGCCAGGCGAGCGTTCTGGCCCTCCTTGCCGATGGCCAGAGACAGCTGATCGTCAGGCACGATGACGCGGCAGGCCTTGCCCTCTTCCGCCATCATGACGTCCACCACGTCGGAGGGCGCCAGAGCAGCGGCGATGAACTGGGCGGGGTCCTCGCTCCACTTGATAATGTCGATCTTCTCGCCCCGCAGTTCGTCCACGATGGCGGCGACACGCTGGCCCTTGGGACCCACGCAGGCACCGATGGGGTCCACGTTCTCGTCAGCAGACCAGACGGCCATCTTGGTGCGGCTGCCGGCTTCCCGGGCGATGGACTTCACCTCCACGGTGCCGTCGTAGATCTCGGGGACTTCCAGCTCGAACAGGCGCTTGACCAGGCCGGGATGGGTCCGGGAAATGAGGATCTGAGGGCCGCGGGTGGAGCGGCGGACGTCCACCACATACACCTTCACGTGCTGGCCCTCCACCAGTTCCTCGCCGGGGACCTGCTCGCCGGAGAGCAGCAGGGCCTCAGTGGACTCCGTGCCGGTGCCGATCCGCAGGGACACGGCGTTGGTGCGGGGGTCGATCCGGGTCACCACGCCGGTGAGGATCTCGTGCTGCTTGGAGTTGAACTCGTCATACACCATGCCGCGCTCCGCTTCACGGAGGCCCTGGATAATGACCTGCTTGCCGTTGCCGGCAGCGATGCGGCCAAACTCCGTGTTGTCCACAGGGATGTTCACCACGTCGCCGATCTCGTATCTGGCGGAAATGGTCTTGGCCTCCTCAACGGGGATCTCGTTGAAGGGGTCCACATAGTCCTCCTCCGCCACCACGTTCTTCTGCACGTACATCTTCAGCCGCTGATGTTCCTCATCCACGTCCACAATGACGTTTTCCACGTCCTTGTGGTCCCGCTTGTAGGCGGTGGTGACAGCCTGGATGATCTTATCCATCATGAAGGTCTGGGGGATGCCCCGTTCCTTTTCCAGCATAGCCAGAGCTGCGAAGATCTCCGGGATGTTCATACCCGCGGGTTCCTTCACCTTTTTCTTGCCTTTCATTGCGATTCTCCTTTTTACTTTATACGTCTTTTTTTGAGACAGGGATAACAGATTAAAATTCCACCCGCAGGCGGCACAGGGCCACATCCTTCTTGCCGAAGGTATAGGCAGTGCCGTTGAGGTCCACGGTGAGAGAACCGTCGGCCTCGTTGTAGGCGGTCAGGGTGCCGGGGAATTCCTTGCGGCCGTCCACCGGCTTGTAGAGCTTCATCAGCACGGGGCTGTTCAGATACCGCTGGAAGTCGGCGGGACGCTTCAGCACCCGCTCGGCGCCGGCGGAGCCTACCTCTAAGGTATAGCTGCCTTCGATGGGGTCGGCCTCGTCCAGCAGATCGCTGAGGGCACGGGAGATATTCTCACAGTCCAGAATATCCACGCCGCCCTCCTTGTCAATGAGGACCCGGAGGTACCAGGTGCCGGCCTCCTTCACATATTCCACGTCCCACAGGGAGCAGCCCTGCTCTTCCACGATGGGTGCCGCCAGACGGGCGGTGAGATCGGTGACCTTTTCCATGGGATTCTCCTTTCGGTTTTTCATTTGCGGCGGAGTGCGGATGCCACAAAAAAGAGCGGACCTTGCGGTCCACTCACAACTTACACTCCTTTAATATGTATTAAGATAGCACACTTTATAATAAATTGCAAGGGCGTTTCCGGACTTTTTTGAAAAAATCACGCTGATTTTTTACAATTTTCGGCCAGTTCCGGAGAAAAAACCCCGGAACCGCCGAAAAACAGTCAACGCACCCGGCAGCCGCCCCACTCCACCGCCGTGAAGCCGGTGCGCTCCGGAGCGGTAAGGCTCTGGGCGGGGATCTCCATGAACTTGTCCAAGGGCTTCCAGGCCATGAATACCCGCAGCAGGGTGTCCGGGGCCGGGTCGATGGTCAGCTTTGCCGCCTGCGTATAGCGGTCCGACTGGAAGGCGATGAGATTATAGGGATTCTCCTGCATCTGGGGCAGCCAGTAGACGATGAACTCGTTGGCCTCTCGCCGGGTGAGGCCCAGCTGGGCCAGCGCATCCTCCAAAAAGGCAGCGGTGTCGGTTCCTGCCACGCAGAAGCCTTGGGAGAAGTCATACGCAATGGTATCCGTGCCCTCCCAGTAGAGATAGCTGTAAGTCTGCCCGGCATCGTCTGTCAGAGTCCCATCCGGGCAGGCAGTCACTGCCCAGCCGTTGCCGTAGGCGGGATAGGTGCAGGTCAATGCTCCGGCGTAGTCCAGCTTTACCGTGACGGCGGTTTCCTCCTCCGGATAGAGGTAGATCACCGGCTTGGCGGCGGCCTGTTCCTCCCGACAGGCCGACAGGCTCAGCATGCAGGTCAGCGTCAGAAGCGCTGCGAAAAACCGTTTCATAAAGAAGAGCTCCTTTCTGTTCAATAAACCGAGGGGTTGACCCCATTCTACCTGTATAGACGGGAAAAAGAGCGGTTTGGTTCCGCACGAAAGCAAAAAAACAGGGCGGAACTTCTTTTTAGAAGTTCCGCCCTGTTTCACGCGGAAAAGAACATAGCCAGAATGGAGGTGATGATGCCGCAGACACACAGGGCGATGGAGCTCATAGCGCCCTGAAGTGGGCCGATCTCCAGAGCCTTGCTGGTGCCTACCGCATGGCTGCACGCGCCGATGGCCACGCCCTCCACCACCGGATCGGTGACATGGAATACCTTGGCAAACAGCGGGGCCAGCATAGCGCCCTCGATCCCGGTGATAATGACCGACGCCGCAGTCAGAGCCGGAAGACCGCCGCTGCTCTCCGCAATGCTGACGGCGATGGCCGTTGTGACACTTTTGGGCAGCAGAGAATTCAGCAGGGAGGCCTCCGCTTGAAACAGGCGGCAGAGCACCTGTACCAATAGCATGCTCACGAGACTACCCACAAAGCAGCCCAGCACCACCGGCCAGAAGTTCCGCTTCAGAATGGCCCGCTGCTGGTAGATGTTCAGAGCCAGAACGGCGGTGGCGGGAGCCAGCAGCAGTTTGATAATGCTGCCGCCGGCGTTGTAGTTGTCCAGAGGGATGTGGAACAGCAGCATGATCCCGATGACCAGCAGACTGGCCACCAGCACCGGATTGCAGATCAGAAGCCCCGTCCGCTTCTGGAACCGGACGGCCAGATACCAGCAGAGCAGCGTCACGCCGAGACCGAAAAAGGGCGTGGAAGTCAGCGTATCAATCATGGGACGCCTCCTTTGCATGAAACAGCTTCATCAGCAGCCGGACGCTCCAGGCTGTTGCCGCGTACACCAGCGGTGTGCTGACAAGGGAGACCACCAGAAAGGGGACAAACTGCAGCTTCAGCACGTCCAGATATTCCAGAGTTCCCACCACGGAGGGAATGAAAAACAGCCCCATATTGTCGATGAGAAAGTGGGAGGTCCCCTGGATCGTCCGCTCCTTGACCCCGCCGCTGAGCAGCAAGATCAACAGCAGGATCAGGCTGATGACACTGGCGGGCAGTGTAAAGGGCAGCAGCACCGCGATCCATTCACCTGCCATACAGATGAGAAATACAATACAAAATTCTACAATCAGATTCATAACGATCACCTCGGTAAAAAGCAATCCTCAGTTTATGCGCGGCGGCCGGGGAAGTCAATGTGAGAAACAGAGAAAGAAACGGTATTTTTTCGCAGATTTTTAGCAGGAAAAAGCCGACGGGGCGAAACTGCTGCTTCGCCCCGCCGGATCAGTTTTCGATTTTTTAAAACCGGGAGCCGCTTGGCTGTTCTCCGGTAAGGGGAGTGAACTGTCATTTCCGCCGGAGAGCAGCCAGCAGGCAGCCAGCCAGAAAAACCGTCAGGTCCGCCGCCACCACCGTTGCCCCCACCGGGGTAGAAAAGCCAAAGGAGATGGTGAGTCCCACGCAGAAGCACACCACGGAGGTCACGGCGGCGCAGAGGATCACGCCACGGAAGCTCTTGAACAGCCGCATGGCGGTCAGAGCCGGGAAGATCACCAGCGAGGAGATGAGCATAGCGCCCATCATCCGCATTCCCAGCACGATGGTCAGGGCCGTGAGGATGGCCAGCAGGGTGTTGCAGGTGTCCACCTTCAACCCGGTGGCCCGGGAGAAGCTCTCGTCAAAGGTGACGGCGAAGATCTGATGGTAAAAAAGCAGGTACAGCGCCAGCACCGTTACCGACAGGATCACGGACAGGGCCACGTCTCCCTTTGTCATGGCAAGGACGCTGCCGAACATATAGTTGTCCACATCGGTGGTCATGCCGGTGGTCCGGGAGATCACCAGAATGCCGATGGCCAGGGCCGAGGCGCTGACGGCGGCAATGGCGGCGTCGCTGTTCCAGTGGGGATGGCTGGCCATCCGAAGCAGGAAAAATGCCGCTAAAATGACCACAGGAATGGAAAAATACAACGGCGTTACCCCCAGCGCCACGGCGATGGCCAGCGCGCCGAAGGAGACGTGGCTCAGACCGTCGCCGATCATGGAATAGCGCTTCAAAACCAGCGGAACGCCTAACAGGGCGGCGCACAGGCTCACCAGCACACCGGCGATCAAAGCCCTTTGCATAAAGGGGTAAGAAAACATCTGCAAAATATTCATGATTCCAGTTCCTCCCGGAAGCGGCGGCCCTGGGGACTCGCCAGATAGTCGGATGCCGTGCCGGTAAAGAGGCCCTTTCGTCCGATGTGCAGTACTGTGCGGGCGCTTTTCAGCGCTGCCTTCAAATCGTGGGTCACCATCACGATGGCCATGCCCTCCTTCTGGTTCAGGTAGGCCAGCGTTTTGTAGAGGTCCTGGGCGGCGGCGGGGTCCAGACCGGTGATGGGCTCATCCAAAATCAAAAGCTGGCTGGCGGCGCACAGGGCGCGGGCCAATAGCACCCGCTGCTGCTGTCCGCCGGAGAGATCCCGGTAGCAGGCGTCCTTCAGCTCCAGAATCCCCAGCTTGCCCAGGTTCATCATGGCCTCGGACCGCTGGGCCGGAGTGTAGAAAAAGTGCAGCCCCTGACGGTTCAGGCAGCCGGAGAGCACCACCTCCAGCACGGTGGCGGGGAAATCCCGCTGGGCCCGGGTCTGCTGGGGAAGGTAGCCGATGGCTCCGTGCTTCAGTGCCGGGGCGTGCTCGATGGTGCCGCCCTGGGGCTGGATCAGACCCAGAAGTCCCCGTATGAGGGTGGACTTGCCGGAGCCGTTATCTCCCACCACGCAGAGATAGTCTCCCTTTGCAATCGTAAGGTTCAGATCGGTAAGCACCGATTTTCCCTCATAGCCGAGGGAAACGTCTCGGCAGACGATCAGTTCGTTATCCTTCATGCTTTGCCTCCTGACAGTGGTCGCAGAGCCCGGTCAGCACGGTGCGGCGGGGGTCAATGCGAAAGTGGTGTTCGGAGGACAGATGACGGCAGACCTCCTCCAAGTGCCGGCAGTCCAGATGGACCATCCGCCCACAGCCCTCACACCGCAGCAGAAAGCAGTCGTGGGGATGTCCGGCCTGGGGACAGTATTGGTAGAGCGCCCCCTCCTCCGTGGTGACCTTATGGACCAACCCTTGCTGGGTCAGCTTGTCCAACTGGCGGTAAACGGTTGCCAGCCCTACGGTGAGACCGCCGTGCCGCAGTTCCTCAGAAAGATCGGCAGCGGAGAGACATTCCTCCGCCCGCAGCTGTAAACAGCGCAGTACCGCCTGCTGCTGTTTGGTTTGATAAGCCATCCTTGCCTCCAATATGAAAATGATTATCGTTTTCATATTATAACCGGAAAAACAAACCTGTCAAGACCGTTGCAAAAATTCAAAAAATAAGGTATGGTAGAGGGGAATATAGAACGGCGGCAGTGCCGCCGGGCCAAATATCGAATAGACAAGAGAAATAAAGGAGAAGCAATATGGCTGTTTCTTTGGTGATCATGGCGGCAGGCCTCGGTTCCCGGTATGGCGGCAGCAAGCAAGTGGACGGCATCGGCCCCAACGGCGAAATTCTGATGGAGTATTCCATTTACGATGCCCTGCGGGCTGGCTTTGACAAGGTGGTGTTCATCATCAAGCCGGAAATGCGGGAGATGATGGACGAGCTGGTGGGCTATCTCAAGGAGAAAAAGACGGCGAAGGGCCAGCCGGTGCAGGTGGCCTACGTCTATCAGGACTATACCTCCGTACCGGACTTCTATCACATTCCTGAGGGACGCACCAAGCCCTTCGGCACGGTCCACGCCCTGCTGTGCGCGGAATCCGCAGTGGATGGTCCCTTCTGCGTCATCAACGCCGATGACTATTACGGGGTGGACGCCTACCGGACGATTTATGAGGAATTGGTCAAGCTGCCTGCCGAGGGCAAGGGAACCATGGTGGGCTATCTGCTGAAAAACACTGCCAGTCTCCACGGCACCGTGTCCCGGGGCGTCTGCAAGGTCAAGGACGGAAAACTGGATACCATTCAGGAGGCGCTGAAGGTCCAGCTTTATCCCGACGGACACCTGACGGATCTGGACACCGACACGGACCTGGCCCCGGATACGGTGGTCTCCATGAACTTCTGGGGCTTCATGCCCTCGATCTTCCCGGCGCTGCGGACCTATTTTGAGAACTTCCTCCGGGGGCTGCCTGATGACGCGATGAAGGCAGAGTGCCTGCTGCCGCTGATGGTGGGCGAGGAGTTGAAGGCGGGACGCATGACCGTTTCCGTGCTCCATTCCAAGGACCGCTGGTTCGGCATGACCTACCGTGAGGACCGGGCCCGTGTGGCGGAGGACCTGCGGCAGCTTCACGAGTCCGGCGTGTATCCGCCCTCTCTGCGGGACTGAATAGAAGAATACCCATTGGCCCGGAGGCAGGACGGCGGTCCCGCTTCCGGGCTGATGTCTTTATTGTGAAAAATTTGTCACCAAATTGTTATTGAATTTTTTCCAAATTGTATCGACTTTTTTCGGTAAAAAGTGTCTAATAGGAGATACACTGCGTTTACATAATGTCAAGCGCTGAAGGAAAGGGGGGAATGTGTCCGTGACAGGTAAGCGTATGAGGAAAAATCCGCATGGCTGGATGCTGGCTGCGGTGCTGCTGTTGGCGGCTGCTGGCCTGCTGGCGGTGCATTCCCATCAGACGGCGGCGGTCCCACCGGAGGAGCCGGCACAGGAGGAGCCGTCCGTAACGGTGATCCCCGCGGAACCGGAATTACCGGAATTGCCGGAAGAACCAGTGGAGGAAGACCCTGTCCCGGAGAAACCCTGGGGGCCGGTGGCGGAATCGGCGCCGGTGGATGACAGCTATTTTGACGATGTGGCTTTTGTGGGGGACTCCCGGACTGATGGCTTCCGGCTTTACAGCGGATTGAACCGGGGCACGTATTTCTGCGTTACCGGAGAAACAGTGGCCTCCGCTACGGAACTGGAAAACTGGAAGGGCGAAAATGGGAAAAAGGTCTCTCTGGCAGAGGCCGTGGCCGCCGCAGACTGCGGAAAGATCTACCTGATGCTGGGCGTCAACGAACTGGGCTGGAAGGGGACGGACATCTTCCGGGGCCATGCGGAAAACCTGATTCGCCGACTGAAGGCGGACCATCCCGACGCGGAACTGGTGATCCAGTCTCTGCTGCCGGTCTCAACAGAGCAGGACGCCAAAGGCTCCTATGTCAATAACCAACGGATTCTGGCCTACAATCAGGTGTGGCGGGAGTTGGCAGAGGAAAACGGCTGCGCCTATGTAGATGTGGCGGAGGCCCTCACCGGAGAGGACGGCTGTCTGCCGGAGGAGTTGAGCTTCGATGGCGTTCATCTGAATCGGGCAGGCTGCCGGCTTTGGCTGGACTATCTCCGGACGCACAGCGTAGCGGGGGAAGCACCGAAGAAACCTGCGTCCGCGCAGACGGAACCAGAAGAAGCCGGTCCTGCCCCTGCGCCGTCGGAACCAGAGCAGCCGTGAACGCACGGAGCTGAGACCGTTGGATCAATAAAAAACAACTGCCTGTACCGGGTTTCGAGAACCGGTACAGGCAGTTGTTTTTTATGGGAGAATATGTAGAAAGACGGACGGCTCACGCCGTCCGTCTCTCCGTGTAAGATAGAGAAAAGAGAGGGAAAATAAGATTGGTTGGGATTGCTTCTATGGCTTTATCATACGGTGTGAAAACGGAAAAGTCAACAGGTGATGCCGATTCTTCATAAATTGTTCACAGAATAACAAAACGAATAAATCTGTTCATAAAATGTTCAAAAATACAGGTGAAATATTGGGTTGACGAATGTTTTAACGTATGATAATATTTAGCATACTAAAAATTAGGACACTAAATGTAAAGGAGCTGATACCGATATGAAACCAGCCTGCGGACCGGATTTTTTGGGGCCTTTGTTAGGCCACGCGACCCATCTGGCACGGGAACGGATGGATGCCCGGTTATCCCGGTATGACATGACTCCCTCCCAGACCCATACGCTGCTGTATCTCAGCAGTCACGGCTACACCGCCCCCCAGCGGGATGTGGTGGAACACCTGCGGGTGCGGCCCTCCACTGCCAACGGTATTCTGGACCGGATGGAGGAAAAGGGCCTGATCCGCCGCACGGCGGATGAAAATGACCAGCGGCAGAAGCAGGTCACGGCCACGGAGAAGGGCCGGGAACTGAACAGTCTGGTGCAGGCTGCCTTTCAGGAGGCGGAAGCGGTCATGGTCAAGGGGCTACGGCTGGAGGAGACTGAAGCGCTGCGGCTGCTTCTGTACCGCGTTATCGAGAATTTAGAGGAGGACCGAACCACATGCTGAAAAAACTCGGGCCATACGCAAGGCCCTATTCCAAATGGATCGCGGTGGGCGTTCTGTGCAGCGCTGCCGAGGCTATTTTTGAGCTGCTGATCCCGCTGGTGATGGCGGATATTGTGAATATCGGCATTGAAACGGCGAATCAGAACTACATTCTGCAAAAGGGCCTTCTCATGATGGGGATGGCTGTCATCTCCCTGTGCTTCGGACTGGGGGCTGCGGCATCTTCCTCCGTTGCCGGACAGGGTTTCGGCGCGGAGCTGCGGCGGGCGGAGTATGAGCACATTCAGGATTTTGCCTTTTCCAACATCGAGAAGTTCTCTACCGCGTCCCTTGTGACCCGGCTGACCAATGACGTCAACAATATGCAGATGACGCTGATGATGGGGATGCGGCTGCTGGTGCGGGCCCCGGTGATGCTGGTGGCGGCGCTGGTGCTGTCCATCCGGCTGAGCCGTGACCTGAGCAACGTATTTCTGGTGGTGATCCCGCTGCTGCTGATCGTCATCGCTCTGATCCTCACCAAGGCGGGGCCGCTGTTCCGGTCCCTCCAGGAGCGGACGGACGCCCTGAACCTGGTGGTGCAGGAAAACCTCACCGGCATCCGGGTGGTAAAGTCCTTCGTCCGGGAGGACTATGAGGAGGAGAAGTTCGCCAAGCGCAACGGTGATCTGAAGGAAAGCTCCATGCGGGCCTTCGGTATGGTGGTCATCAATATGCCGGTGATGATGCTGGTGGTTTACAGCACCATCATCGCCGTCATGTGGTTCGGCGGCAAAATGGTCTACGCCGGGACGCTGCCGGTGGGCGACCTGACCGCCTTCTTCACCTATATCACCCAGATTTTGATGTCCTTGATGATGGTTTCCATGATGTTCATGATGATGACCCGGTCCATCGCCTGCGCCAAGCGGATCGTGGAGGTTTTGGATGAGCGGCCCGCCATCACCGACGACAGCGCCAAGGCGGACGCCGCCGTGAAGGACGGCAGCATCGACTTTGACCATGTGTTTTTCAAATACAGTGAGACCAGCCCGGAGTGGGTGCTGAAGGATGTGAACATCCACATTCCCAGCGGGGCTACGGTGGGCATTTTGGGTGGCACCGGCAGCGGCAAGACCAGCCTCATGAGCCTGATCCCCCGGCTGTACGAGGCGCAAGAAGGCACCGTCTCCGTAGGCGGACGGCCGGTGGCGGACTACACCATGGAGCATTTGCGGGAGTCCGTCAGCGTGGTGCTGCAAAAGAACACCCTGTTCTCCGGTACCATCCGGGAAAATCTGCTCTGGGGCGATCCCAACGCCACGGAGGACCAGCTTTGGGCCGCCTGCCGCGCTGCCTGCGCCGACGAATTTCTGGAGCGGATGCCTGACGGTCTGGACACCGATCTGGGACAGGGGGGCGTCAATGTCTCCGGCGGACAAAAGCAGCGGCTGTGCATTGCCCGTGCTATTTTGAAAAAACCGAAGGTGCTGATTTTGGACGATTCCACCAGCGCTGTGGATACTGCCACGGATGCGAAGATCCGTCAGGCATTCCGGCAGGATCTGCCGGGAACCACCAAGCTCATCGTGGCCCAGCGGGTGACGTCCGTCATGGACGCCGACCTGATTCTGGTGATGGATGACGGCGCGGTGGCGGCCCAAGGCACCCACGAGGAACTGATGAAGACCTGCGAGATCTACCGTGAGGTCTACGAATCCCAGCAGGAAGGAGTGAGCATCGGTGGCTGAGAACAATACGAAACGCGGACCGGGCCACGGCCCCGGCGGTCCCCGGGGCGGCTTCCGAAAGCCCAAGGATCTGCGGGGCACCCTAAGCAAGCTCATGGGCTATCTGGGGCGGTATAAGGCGCTGCTGGTGATCGTGGTGATCTTGCTGTTTATCAGCGCCGCCTGCTCCGTGGCAGGCTCCTACCTCATCAAGCCCCTCATCAATGATTATATCCTCCCCGGCGATTTTATCGGCCTTGCCAAAATGCTCTGTGTCATGGCGGGGGTCTATGTTGTGGGGGCAGTGTGCTCCTACGGTTATGCGCGGATCATGGTCCATGTGGCCCAGAACACCGTGGCAAAGCTCCGGGCGGACCTGTTCAACAAAATGCAGAAGCTGCCCCTGAAATTCTTCGATACTCACACCCACGGTGAGCTGATGAGCCGGTACACCAACGATATCGAAACGGTGTCCGAGGCTTTGAACAACAGCTTCGCAAGCCTCATTTCCTGCTCCCTGACTTTTGTGGGGACGGTCGTGATGATGATCGTCCTCAGTCCCATCCTGACGGCCATCACCGCCGTGATGCTGGGGGTCATGCTGCTGGTGGTGAAAACCATCGGCGGCCGCAGCCGCCGGTATTTCGCCGCCCAGCAGAAGGCCATCGGCGCAGTGAACGGCTACATCGAGGAGATGATCGAGGGCCAGAAGGTCATCAAGGTCTTTAACCACGAGGCAGCGGCCAAGGCAGGCTTTACCGGATTGAACGATACCTATCGGGACGCCGCCACCCGGGCGCAGGCCTACGCCGGGGCTATGATGCCCGCCATGGGAAACCTGAGCCACATCAACTATGCTGTCACCTGCTGCATCGGCGGCCTGCTGGCCATCCGCACCGGCGATCTGGGCGGGCTCTCCGCCTTTTTGCAGTATACCAAGCAGGTGAGCCAGCCCATCACCCAGATCTCTCAGCAGGTGAACACCATCCTCTCCGCCGTGGCCGGCGCGGAGCGGGTCTTTGAGATCATGGAGGCGGAGCCGGAGGTAGATGACGGCAAGGTGACACTGGAGCGGGTGAAGGAAAACCCGGACGGCACCATCACTGAGGCGGATTACGACACCGGCGCGTGGGCGTGGAAAAAGCCGGACGGCAGTCTGGTGCCCCTGCGGGGGGATGTGCGGTTCGACCATGTGGTGTTTGGTTACGATGACCGGAAGATCATCCTCCATGACATTTCCCTCTTTGCCAAGCCCGGTCAGAAGATCGCCTTTGTAGGCTCCACCGGCGCCGGAAAGACCACTATCACCAGCCTTATCAACCGGTTCTATGAGATCCAGTCCGGCACCATCACCTACGACGGCATCAATGTTCGGGACATTCAGAAAGACTCTCTGCGGCGGTCACTGGGCGTGGTCCTGCAGGATACCCACCTCTTTACCGGCACGGTGGCAGACAACATCCGCTATGGCCGTCTGGACGCCACCGACGAGGAGGTGGAGGCCGCGGCCCGGCTGGCGGGAGCGGACGGCTTCATCCGCCACCTGCCTGACGGTTATCAAACGGTCCTCACCGGCGAGGGCGGCAGCCTCAGCCAGGGCGAGCGGCAGCTTTTGAACATCGCCCGTGCCGCCTGCGCCAACCCGCCGGTGCTGATTTTGGACGAGGCCACCAGCTCCATCGACACCCGGACGGAAAAGCTCATCGAAAAAGGTATGGACCGGCTGATGGCGGGGCGCACTGTATTCGTCATCGCCCACCGGCTCTCCACCGTCCGCAACTCCAAGGCCATTATGGTTCTGGAGCAGGGCAGCATCATCGAGCGGGGTGACCACGAGGATCTGCTGGCCCAGCACGGCCGCTACTACCAACTCTACACCGGTCAGGCTGAACTGGCGTAAAGAAAAGTCCCGCCATATAGGAAAGTCCCTGCGTACATAGTACGCAGGGACTGAGGCTGTCGATAAAGTAGTAAATTCTCCGCGACGGTAAGGAAGGGTGTGCGCGGGAAA